>VOFD01000073.1_pt1 | contig 94000 bp, 85 predicted proteins | sample 5384101 | NCBI WGS metagenome assembly VOFD01 (sample SAMN12384723, study PRJNA508395) | human gut metagenome | isolation source: healthy gut C | host: Homo sapiens
TCACCAGTTCCATTTCATACCTCTGCCAACTGAATTCATCCATCGTGCGGAGTATCTCCATGCAACTGCCTGAGATTTCTTGTCTGTGACGTATGCCTATTTCTTCAGATTGTACCCAGCCTCGTCTCTCGTTAATGATGTTGGCAGCCATGACAGCCCTTTCGCCAATCTTATGACTGTCATTGATTTTTCCGTCCATATCCACACGGTTGGCATCAATGTGCAGATGGAGAATGCCACTTTTAGAATCACGATGCAGGGCGACTATGTATTGCGAGCCTTTGAGGTTGGTCTGTTTTGAAGCCCGTTTGGTCTTGCCGGATAGGTCAATAGAATCAAATACGCGGATGAACTCATTTGACAAACGTACCCAATCGTCCATCGCCCAGTCCCGGCTTTCTTCCTCGGATGGGGAAATCTCAATTCTTATCACATTCCTGCCAAGCGGTCTGCCCTTATTGATGTTCTCTGCAAACTTTTTCTGCACGAGCATCATACGACCGTACATCGCTTCCGGCGAAATATCATCGGGTAAGAAGTTAGCTTTGACTATATCCGCTTTCTCCTTGTTGACGGAATATCTTATGGCATTTGCGCCATGCGATATGGTAGAAGCTTTTGCTATCATAGGGAATTTATTCAGTAAGGTAATTTTCTATCTGGCTCCAGCGGTTGATAAGCTGAGTAGCGGCTCTCATCCATTGTTCTACAAATCGGGTATCGCTGAAATACATTGCCCGTTTGTCTGCTTGGATGGATTTCACGGCTGCTGCAATACGGATAATGTCACCCCTTGCATCCGTCAGACTACACAAGGCTTCACTTCGCGGTCAGACAACCGTTGCCGTGGATGTTGTCCAAGGCGGTGCGGCGCACATAATCGCTCATGGATAAGCCACAGGTCTTGGCAAGCTCTGCCGCTTGGGTATATTCCTGCTTCTGTTACCCTAGCTTCAAGCCGCAGAGTGCGCCTTGTGACTTTCTTCTCGTTTTCTTCATCAACTTCCTTGTCGGTATTCTTTTTCTTCTTCATGCTCTGTTATGTTATGGGTGAAACATCAATAAAAAGGGTCAGCACGGTGGGAGCTTGCGACTGCCGGAATATGCCTATGTGGTACAAATAAGCGAAGCGAATTTGTGCGACATAGGAACTTCTTGCAATACTGCATACAACAGCTTCGGACACACCAACTTTCTGATACGGCTATATCTGGTTGTCAGCCGGAATATCTCCGCCGAAATCTTCCGTTGCCGCAGTCTGTGGGGAAACAGAAGGGAAAGAAGAGGGAGAAGGCTGTTTGCCTTCATCTGATATAGCAGGCATATCCTCCTTATCGTTTTGCCGGTCTTTCAGTCGGACATAAAAAGGATTGTCTATGCGGTTTCCGCTCCGCATCCATGCTGATATACATTTCAGTGTGTGGATACTTGTCCGGTTACTTTGCGTAGATACGACAATTCCCAACTGGTTCATCTTGTCAAGCACACGGGATATGGTCTTTTTGTCATAGCCCAACCTGCTAGCTAAATCCACTTCAGAAAGAACGGCTTGCCCCACTTGCAAGGTTGTGGAGAAACCTTTTATGGCATAATCGGTTTCTTTCAACACTGCCTCCTCAATAAGTCGGTGCAGAATCTTCATGCGGTCAATGCCGTATTTGCTTCCTGCCAGATACGCAAGCTGCTCTGACGAAAGCACTATACAATAATTCAAGTCTGTTTTCATCATCTGTCTGTTTGAAGATATTTTATAAATGGTACAGCCAAAAGAGAAAGTCAGCGGTGCATTTCATGTCCTCTCTCCGGCATATAATACTCCCTATCGTACGCAATATGGTCAAGTACGTCTTGCAGTCTGTCAAGCTGGCGACTATCCAATACACGGATGGCGGCAATAGTGATGTTCTGCGAAGCGATACGTCGATGTTCGCGGTTCCTCTCTGACATGCTGCCGTCCCCATCTGCATAGACGCTCCGCAGATAATCGTTCACAGCTTCGGTCTGTGCCTTGCTTGGATATGCCGCAGGGTAACGGTCTTGAATATACTCCACCATGTGGCTGACCGCGTTTGCCAGCAACGGTTCACGATTTTGTAGTTGTTTGATAAGTTCTTCCTTTCTCATGTTTTCAACTATTTTGTCCCATGTCCCAAGCATTTCTTATAACTTTCTCTTTTATTTGTTTTTTGTTTTCATCCTTTTTTAGGGGAAAAGAGGGACAAAGGGACAGATATTCTTCTTTTCCCTTAGTTTGAGATTCAAAATGGCAGCTCCTGCTCACTTGGTAATGAAGTACAAACTTCTTCGTTTGGTGCGTCCACTCTCACCTACGGATGCTTTGTCCGTCCAGTCTTGTCGCAATAGGCAGGATGCAAACCCTTGACCTTTTCCTGATCACTCCGTTTCCAATTAGGAATCATGGCCATCAGGCGGTTGATATATTGTGATGTGTATTTGGCAGGATTGCGTCTGACCAAATCATTGGGCATTTCCTCTATAATCTGCCGGGCACAAACCATGTTGAGTGTGGTCATTGTTGAGTTTGGCTCTGAGTATGCTCCCTTTTGATAAGCCTGTCGGATCGGAATGGTCCAACTTGCATATTGGACGGGAATCTCACGCTCCAAATACATTTCCAGATCTTCCATGATGGGGTCAACAAGAATATTGGAATGTTGCACCTGCACTTCATTGGCTTGAATTTCCATATCGGGTGTCAAGTAAAGTTTCATTCCTTGCCGATAATAGGCGTATGCTTCTGCCCAAAGCTGAGGAACAACACGTTGTAGCGCATCCAGCCATTCTGAAACATGACCATTACCTTTTACTGGAATTATCCACCAGCGGCGGTTTCCGTTATCCCCTTGCAGGAAGTTTGTCTCATTGGTAGTAGCCGCAAAGACATTGTGCCGCATAAACTCCACAACCTTATGTCCGTATGCCGGGCGCATATAGTCGCTGCAACGGCTTAAGAAAGCTTTGGCTGCCTCTGCATCATTCGCCCGTTTCAAACCATTCAACTCACTGATTTCAATAATCCAGCCATTGGTTATGGTTTCTACCTTCTCCTTGTCACCACTGGCAAAAGAGAACGAATCGTTGAACCACCTTCCACTAATAGTCTTGAAAAAGGTGCTTTTCCCGATACCTTGAGGACCAGGCAGAGTCAGTACGTTGTCAAACTTGCAACCGGGGGCGAAGACCCGGGCAACAGCCGCCACGAACCACAATTTTGTCTGTTCACTGACAAGCGGCGTGTCCTCAGCTCCCAAATAATCAATGAGAGTTGTGGCTATGCGAGGCTGTCCGTCCCATGTCTCTTGGGTGATGAAATCCTGTACTGGGTTAAAACTCCGTTCCGAAGAGGTCGTTTTTAGCATTTCGAATACCTTATTCTGCGTCAGATGTAATCTGTATGTCCTTTCCAAATAGTCCTGTATCTTTCCTGCGATTCCTCATCAATCTTGTTGCCATTGACATTGCGAAACAAAGGGCTGAAACATACATCGTCCTGACAAAAAGTATCATACTTTATCAACCTCAAATTTTCGTCCGATGTAAAAATGAGCCTAAGATTGCTGATGGAGCGAACAAAATTCCCATTATTGTCTGTTGCCAATTCTTTTTTTCCAATTCTCTTCCATACCACTATTCTTTGATGCGGATGCCACCTGATTCCTTTGCTAAAGACAGTGCAAGGTCTGCGTCCACAATGATTTTTCGTCCTATCTGCGTAATAGCCTTATCTATGATACCGCTCTTCTTAATGCGGTTAGCCGTAGGTACGCTACATCCGAACACACGGGCAATACCCTCTATGCCATAATAGTTGCCTTTGGAAGCCATTGGGGATGTGGACTTCTCGGCGGATTCTACACTTTTTGTAATGAGAAAGCAAAGCTCCTCGCCAGTCATCATGGCGATAGGCTTTTGAAGTAATTGGTTAAAATTGAATCTTTCTTCCATACCTTTACTTGTTTAGTTATTAGATACTTTAAGCTTCGGCTCAACTCTGTGAAACCGATTTCACAAGCAAAGGTAGTTTATGAAACTCTGTGTATTGGTCGGTTTATTTATACCCTAATTTTACCGACCGAATTACAACAGATGTTTGCAGTAAAAAAACGAATAGCTAGATTTCCCAACTACCCGTTATTGATGAAAAAGTCCGTCCATCGGTCTATTATTCGTTTTGCCTTGACGAAGCTGTTCCCTCTTTGAGGCAAGTCTAAAACCATATCCTTGATTTCGCCATATCGCTTCTGTGGTATATCGTGTCCGTAATGCCGTTGAGAGAACTGTTCTATGGCACGATGGAATGTCATGTACTTTGTAGACGCTTTTATTCTGCCCGCTTTCACCAATGATTTCAACAGATAGGCAAGGCTTATGTCCTCGGTATTCTCTTCAAGAAACAAACAGATTCCTTGCTTGATGCGTTCTTGTCCCCTACAAGAATATCATCCAATGACTGTATTACCTTCTTGTTCCCACGTCTACCTTTGACTTTTCGCAAGGCAAATATAACTTCCTTCCATATTTCAGGGTTACACTTCTCTACAGTATCTTCCCAATCCGCTTTGGTTGCTGTGCCCATCTCTATACTTCCATTGACAAGCATGGTAACGCATGACTTTACCAGAAGCATGTCGCCATTGTCAATCTCTCCACTGTTCAGCAGGCGGTTAAGCAACTTTGCCATACGTGACAGACCGTGGTCAAATACCACGAAATAGTACACGCAATAAGCCAAGTCTTCTTTCTTTTCCATCACACGGTCATAGAGGTTAGCCATAAATCCACCAATAAACACCGCATGGGAGAGGAAAACAATTTGAGAGATATAGGTCAGGAACTGATAGACCATTTTTCTTTCCAGCTTACTCAACAGATAGCATCCTTTGCTGTTTCTCATAAGCAAATCCAACTGTACAGTCAAGTAGGTTCTCATTGCCAATGGCAGGTGATTCCAGATTTCAATAGGCGTTCCGGAATGAACCATCAGCAGCCCTGACTTCGGAGAAGTAAGCAGTTCAATTGTCCCCGTTTTTACGTTGATACCTATCCACAATCGTTTGTTTGTAATACATTGGGCGATGGTCTCGGTATATTGGCCAGCCCATTGTCGGTTTGCGATGTCTGGTACATCCTTCCCGTTGGCAAAATCTGAAAGCCAATTGTACATCATCAAGGCTTCGGGTGGTGTGCAGTCTCGCATCATCTGGTACATGTCCATCAGAACAGTTATACCACCTTTAGCCACAGCATCTATGCGCTTACAAAAGTTGGTATATACTTCTTCGTTGACTGATTTCCATGCGCGGATAGCCATATCAGCAGTGTCCTTTCTCTTGGAATAGGATTTTATCCTTTCTATGAAGTTTTTCATTGTCTTATGGTATTAAGGTTGTCTGAACAGTTTGAGCAATTCTTCTGTGGACATGCTTGCCAGCTTTGCCAACAGAGCATCCCTTTCAGAAGTATTACCCAAGTTTAGTAGCTTTGAATTGTTCTGCATCTGTATGTCGATAGGATAGTGCTCGATGTAGATTTGAGTAATGGCATGGTCTGAAGAAGCATGTCCCATGCTCTCCGAGATATAATCCATATCCACTCCTGCATTATGCAGGTTGGTGGCAAACGAGTGCCGGCACCACGTACCGGACGGACAGATGGATTTATCCCAATTCAGTGCTTCGTGACATATCCTGATAATACGGTCTTTCACATTAGAATTTTCCTGCATGGTATATTTGCGGCGCAACTCTTCTGTTTCCGCGCCTTTTAATATATGAGGAAAAACAAGGCCATCCCGAGTCGGAGGTGCCGCCACTTCATCTAACACATATTGTAAAGGAGGGATAATGGGAACGATAACTTCTGAACCGTCAGCACTTCTTCTGGAAGTTTTCTTTCGGTTGAAGCGGAAAGCCTTTCCGTTTGTCTGATAATAATAACTATCGTAAGTCAATCGTCCTGCATCTGCCATATTGAATCCGTTGCATAGGTACTGGGCAAGAAACAACCCCAACGAGTAGTGGGCACGTTGGGTATATTCTTCCGACCAATGTTCGGGATATTTCTTTGAGACAAAAAGGTTATATAGCTCCGTCATCTGGCAGACATTTAGAAGCTCTGTTTGCGCTTCGCACTCTTGGGTATGCTCACAAGCCCTTTCTCCTTCTTATTAGAAAACGGATAAGGAACCTCTTTGAGGTAGCCTTCATGTACACACCTGTTCCATACAGCACGGCAACAACGCAGATAAATCCCGGCGGTAGTATCACTGATTTTCCCGACTATCGCCCCATTCTCGTCTTTTACTCCATTATGCATACCGTCTTTCCACTTCTGAATTTCCGCAGCACTGATGTAGAATCCTCTAATCATATTGCTTCCGAGAATTTTTCTGAATGATTTGAGCGAACACTCGTAGCTCTCTGCTGTGGTAAAACGTGTACCGCCATCGTCTGTACGCAATTCATGAATAATTAGTTCCCATACACCAATAAAGGATTGTGACTTGGTCGGATCTTCTTTGAATAGCATCACTCCCTCACCCATGACACATTGGCGTACCATTTCAAATGTCAGGATACCACCCTTGTTTAGGTTCATCAGAATTTCTTTGTATTTGGGGACAAAGGTATCTTTCCACTCTTTTTGCAGTTTGTAGTTCTCGCTCTTGCATTTGGTTGCATTACAAATGTCTGAGAACTTTCTTTCAGTGAAAGAACTTCCGACAGTAAGATAAAAGCACTTGCGGTCTATCGTGAAACGGAGAGATAATGGAAACTCGCACGCGTTTTTCCTGCGAGTACGTGAATCCAACACGACAGAAACAGAACAGTTCCGTTCCTTGAAAAGCGACAGAGACTTTGTCAGTTTTTCCATTGCATTCATTGTTTATGTTCAACATAACCTCTGAATACCAGCCTTTGATAACTTGGTTGGCACGGAAAGTAGCAGGTTCGTTGCGCTTGTAAGAACTGTCGAATTCAGTACCGTCAATCAAAGTACCCTTGTAGTTTACTTTCACTTTGCTGGTGTCAGCAGGGATTGCGCCTGTACCCTTGGTGATGATTTTGTATTGCAGACCGCTCGGAGTGGTTACAACACCTTCTTTACCTTTGTTTTCAGCGAGGTATTTTTCACCGGCAGCTTTGTTGTCAGCGTATTTGACAGCTAAAGCTTTTTCCTTGATGGCTTCCATACCGTCGCGCATGTAAGCTGTAGCAGCTTCTTTAGTCATAACGTTGCTCTTGTCTGTGATACCTGCGATGAAACCTGCCAACAGGTTTTCACGGCTGATAGTCTGAGTAGAGTCGCCACCGAAGATTTGTTGGTTGAAGCCTTCTACCCATTGTTTGCCTACCATCTGGCCAATTTGCATACCGGTCATGTAAGCAACGTCTTTCTTGCTGGTTTTAGCAGCGCCTTCGTTGAAACCTTTGATGAATTCAGCCATCTGAGTAGTGTCAACGCCTTGTTGCATCAGGTACTGAGTCAGACCTTCTGTACGAGCCATACCGATGGCATAAGACAATGAGTCAACATCTGTTTTCAGATTTGCTTTCGGGCTTTGTGCAGTACAGGAAGCTAAACCTGCGCCTACTGCAAGAGCCATGATAAATGTTACTTTTTTCATTTTGCTTTTACTGTTTATTTTTATTTTTGGGATAATATTTCGAGTAATTCCACTTCAAAAATCAATGTGCTGTGAGGCGGTATCATTTCGCCCGCACCTTGTGCGCCATAGGCAAGATCGGAAGGAATATAAAGTTTCCACTTGGCACCTTCGGGCATCAACTGAAGCGCTTCCACCCAGCCGGGGATAACCTGGTTCACACCGAATACGGCGGGTTGTCCGCGTTTGATAGAACTGTCGAACAGGGTTCCGTCAATCAGTGTGCCTTCGTAGTGGCATTTCACTTGGTCGGTGGCTTTTGCATAAGTGCCTACCTTGCCTTCGTTGATGACTTCGTATTGCAGGCCGCTTGGCAAAGTAACCACATTCGGGCGTTTCTTGTTTTCTTCCAGGAACTGTACGCCTTGCTCTATGCTGGCTGCATTCATTTTCTCTTCCAGTTCTGCGAAGTATTTGTTTACTATATCGCGTGCCTCTGCGTGTGAGATGGCGGTTTTGTTTCCTTCCAGTATGTCTTTGATAGCTTGTGCAAAGTCATCTACTTCGATGCCTTTTGCACCCATACTTAATAAATTTTGACCTATTCCGAGGCCGATAGCGTAACTGAATTTATCCATATATCTTTGGGGTTGAGACTGAAAGTATTATCTCTTTCAATCAGTTGCAAAATTACAAGTCGCAAAAAGTAAGTGTTTTATTTGAATGATTTATGCTTTTAGGTTTTAAATTTTCTTATATCTGTGGCAACTTCGGCAATCTTCTGTATTTTTGTAGAAAAGAAACTGCTATAATAGAAAGGAGATTTTGGTATGAAGAAGAATTTAGTGATTTTATCCGGTGCCGGTATGAGTGCCGAGAGTGGTATCAGTACGTTTCGGGACGCAGGCGGATTGTGGGACAAATATCCGGTGATGCAGGTAGCCAGTGCCGAAGGATATGTGCGCGATCCGGAGCTGGTGATAAACTTTTATAACGAGCGCCGTAAGCAGTTGCTTGATGTGGAGCCCAATGCAGGGCACATCGGACTTGCCGAGCTGGAGAAGGACTTCAACGTGACGGTGGTTACGCAGAATGTGGATAATCTGCACGAGCGTGCCGGGAGCACGCGCATCATTCATCTGCATGGTGAACTGACGAAGGTGTGTTCCAGTCGTGACCCTTACAATCCTCGCTACGTAAAGGAATTGAAACCGGAAGAATATGAGGTGAAGATGGGTGACAAGGCGGGCGACGGTTCGCAGTTGCGTCCGTTTATTGTTTGGTTTGGTGAGGCGGTGCCGGAGATAGAAACGGCTGTCGACTATGTAGAGAAAGCGGATATCTTTGTGATTATAGGTACTTCGATGAATGTATATCCGGCAGCGGGACTGCTGAACTATGTGCCTCGAACGGCAGAAGTATATCTGATTGATCCGAAACCGGTGGATACGCACTCAATGAGGCAGATACATATCATTCAGAAGGGTGCTTCGGAAGGAGTGAAGGAGCTGAAGAAACTATTGTCTGTTTGATGCTATCAGTTTCTCTGTTTGGAACTGTAAGTTTCATGCCGTGAAACTTCCTGTTTCAATAGGTGAAACCAACAGTTTCATGCCTTGAAACTGTGAGTTTCACGGCATGAAACTAAAACTTGAATGCGGGGTTGCGGATTACTTGCCGTAAGGTGTTGAAAGCCAGGTACTATTTCTTCAGCAGCAGACGGAATACAAACCATGCATGGTGCGCCACGGTACTTATCAGTCCATAGTGCTTCGCCATGATGCGGAAGCGTTCCCGCAGGGAAGCCTTTTGGTTCTGCGTCGTCATACCTTCTTCCAGATAATCGATAAGCGTGAGATGCGTGTTATGCAGCGTCCGCGCTTTTTTCATGATGCGGATGCACCAGTCGAAGTCGGCGGAGAAGCGGTATTGCATATCGTATGCTACCGCCAGGCTCCGTTTGGCGAAGAATGCCTGATGGCAAACGAGCATACCTTGCCTGAAACTCTTCCATGTCAGCACTTCGGGGGCGGAGAGGCGGCGCATGCGTAGGAAATGCCTTTCTTTATCTACTAAAGCGGTTTCGCCATATAGTACGTCCGGCAGTTCGCCAATTCCTAAAGTATGCACTATTTGTTGCAGGGTGTCGTCTTCATGGAAACTGTCTCCGGCATTCAGGAAACAGAGGTAGTCGCCCGTTGCCAGGTGGATTCCTTTGTTCATTGCGTCATAAAGTCCTTTGTCCGGTTCGCTAACAAGCAGGGTGATACGGTCGCGATACCTTTCGGCAATGGCGAGGGTGCGGTCTTTGGATGCACCGTCTATGATGATGTACTCTACGTGGTGGTAGGTTTGTGAGATAACGCTCTGTATCGTGTCTTCCAATACGGCCTCGGCATTGTAGGTCACGGTGATGATGCTGAACGTGGGTGTGGGACGGTTATGCATGTCTTCCGGTTATTTTGTTATAAACGTCGATGTATCTCTTGGCAATGGCACTTTCCGAATAATTAGAAACGGCTTTCCGGCAGGCTTGCTCGGAGAGGGTGGTATATTCGGGCTCGGTCAGTATCCAGTAGATGCCGTTGGCAAAATCCTCGGCTGATTTGTATTGTGCCACGTAGCCGTTGTGCAGATGGTCTATCATCTCCGGTATGCCGCCTACGTTGAATCCTACGCAAGGGATACCGCAGGACATGGCTTCCATAATGGTGTTTGGCAGGTTCTCTTCCAGCGATGAGGTGACGAAGAGGTCAACGGCGTTGTAGATATCTACCAACTGATGTTCATTGCTGACGAAGTCGAGCGGATAAACCTTAAAAGGCAACATGTTCTGTAACTGTTGCGACTGGTTGCCAAAGGCCACTACACCCAGTTGGTCTTTCAGTTCCGGATGCTTCTCTGCCAAGAGTTTGCAGGCTTTAATCATGTATTCCACTCCCTTCCGGGTATCCATTATCTTCACCGAACCGAACAGAACCAGTTTGCTGTCCTGCGGAAGCCTGCATTTCTCCCGTGCGGCTTTTTTGTTGTGCGGCTTGAAGAGATTGGTGTTGATAGGATTGGGGATACTGGTAATGGCATGTCCGCTGAAAAGGGCACTCTTCCGGGCGCGTTCTTCCAGCCAGTGGCTACAGGCTACAAAGTTGATATGACGGCCCTCATATAACTTTTGCTTTTTGAGAAAGATGCGGTGGGAGAGGTCTTTCTTCCGGCTTCCGTTGTGGATGAAGGGGCAATGATGACACTCCTCTTCGTAATGCGTACATCCGCCGGAGTAGTGGCAGATGCCGGTACAGGGCCACATATCGTGCATGGTCCAGACTACGGGCTTGCCCGAAGCCAGAATTTTCTCGATGTTCTTTAAAGAAAGCATCCCCTGGTTGATCCAGTGGAGATGTATGATGTCCGCTTGCTGAAACTCCGGCAAGTTGGTGATGTCCGTGCCGGCGTTGGCAATGTCTACGGCGAAGAGGTGGTTTCTGTTGAAATGGTTGGCTTTCCAGATAACGATTCGCTCCCATACGAACTTCCATACCATGCGCAGGTTGTGGGGCAACTCCACTACGGTGATCTGTTCGGTCTGTTTGTCGCGCACCAATAGCTTGGCTTTGATGCCGTTATTCTTGAGGGCTTCCATGAGGCGGCTTGCGGCTACGGCGGGGCCGCCTATCTTTTCTGTTGTATTGATAAGTAGTATTCTCATTGTGTTACCTTTCTTCTGATTAAGTTTTGGTAGAGATTGAGATATTGCTTTGCAACGACTTCACCGGAGTATTTCCTGAATACTTCGCTTCGCATATTCTTTGGAGATGGCTGTCCGGGCTTCGGATATTCCCCATCGGATGCCTTCTGCCAGGCTGTCGGCAGAGAGGTAGTCGGCCAGGAAGCCGTTCTCTTTGTGGCGGATAATGTCGGCCTGTCCGCTGTTGCCGAAAGAAACCGGAATGCAACCACAGGCTTGGGCCTCGATCAGAGTCTGGCCGAATGTCTCATAGAAAGAGGCGGATACGGTGACGTCTGCGGCGGAATATAGTTGCGAGAGTTTGTTTGTATCGCCTATTCGTCCCAGATAGGTGTAGCTGACGGGGATGGAGTTGAGAAGTTTCTCCGGATATTTGATCTTGCCGAATAGTGCCAGATGAAGTTTTTCCTGCGGGAATTGCTTCTTTTCAATCAATAACCGGATGGCCTGGAGCAGATATTCCACTCCCTTGATCGGATCGTCGATGCGGGCGGCTCCGAACAGAATGATATGTTTATCGGGCAGGGACAGTTCCTTTCGGGACAGTTCTTTGTCCATCATTCGGAAGTCGGTGGGCGAGAGTGTATTAGGAATCACAGATACAGGTTTTCTCTTTAAGTAGGGTACTTTGCTGTATTTGTGAGGAAAGCCATGTGCTGACTGCGACGATATTCAGGGGCTGGCATGACCGAATAGTTTTTTTGTTTCTTCTTGAATACCCGGTGCGCCAGATCGTTGTTGCCTGGGAAGCGCAGGAAGCGGCAGTTTCTGCATTCGCTTTTGAAGAGGGTGCAGGTATGGGCATGGTGGCAGATGGCGGTACATTCCCACATATCGTGCAGGGTCCAGACAACGGGCTTGCCCGATTCGAAGATTTCCTGTATATTGTTCAGTGAAAGCATTCCCTGGTTTATCCAGTGGAGGTGTATGATGTCGGCTTCTCGGAAGGCAGGCAGTTTGGTGACGTTGAAGCCTGTATTGGCTATGGAGACAGTAAAGAGATTCTTCCGGCTGAAGAGATTATTCGTCCAGATAACCAGTCTTTCCCAGAGGAAAGTGCATTTCTTTTGCCAGTCTTTGCCTACAGGGATCACCTGTTCCGATTGGCTTTCCTTGTGCAGGACGAGCATCTTCACGTCTGTTCCCGCTGTATGGAGCGATTCCATCAGGCGTCTGGCGGCAATGGCGGCTCCGCCTGTTTTCTCGGACGTATTGATTATAAGTACTCTCATGTTGCGGAATGTTTTGGCAAAAGTACAGCTTTTACCGCTTTCTATCCACAAATTCGCGGTTTTTTTAGCCAGTAACCGCTAAAGTATCTATCTTTGCAGGAGAATAAATTAGCTACAAGTTACAGGCTACGAGCTACGAGTGGCTGCGTTGTGATTGGAGGGGAAAGATTCTGTTTATAAGTGTTCAAGAGGATGATTACGGGACACAAGTGTTTGATTTGTACCGTGCAAGTGTTGTGGAAATGTATTGCAGGTGTTACGTAAATGTATTGCAAGTGTTGCAAATGAACCGAATAAGCGTTGTGAATCTGCCGTTTAAATGATGCCACATGGTAGGGCGAATAATTGTTCGCAGGTAGTCTGAAAGTACTTGGTATTTGTAGTTCATAAACTATAGCTCGTAACTTTTATAACAATATGGGAGAAAAAGGTTTGAAATGGTTGGAACAGCTTTGGCAGTGCTTCCTCAGTATAGTGAAAATCCTGTTGCAGTCCAAGTGGCGCACGCGCTTGCCGTCTTCTTTCAGTAATCCGGATGAATTGCTGATATTGGCTAACGGCCCTTCGCTGAACCGCACGGTAGAAGATTCGACGGATTTCATCAAGGGAAAAACCTTGTTGGCAGTGAACTTCTGTGTAAGTTCTCCTATGTTCGAGCGTCTCCGCCCCGAACTTTATCTGATTGCAGACCCGCTGTTCTGGATCGTTCCCGAGAAGCGTATACAGCTTTTCAAGACAATGGCCGAGAAGACTACCTGGGACATGAACTTCTTTGTCCCTGCCCGTGCCCTGAAGAATAAAGAATGGCAACCCTTACTGGCGGGTAACCCCCACATCAAGCTCTATGTTTATAATACAACGCCTATCGAAGGCTTCCAGGGTTTCTGCAACTGGATATTCCGCAAAGGCTGGGGCGTTCCCCGTCCGCATAACGTGCTGATACCTTCTATCGCTATGGGATTGCGCCTGCCTTTCAAGAAAATCTATTTGGCAGGTGCTGACCATTCCTGGTTGCCGGAGATCACCGTAACGGACGACAACGTAGTACTGATGCACCAAAAGCACTTCTACGACCAGAATAAATCGCAGGCCGAAACCGTGAAACAGGAAAACTTGAACAGTGCCCGGCTTCACATTATTCTCTATCACATGCACGTAGCCTTCAAGTCCTATTTTATACTCGAAGCCTACGCACGCTGGCTGGGTAAGGAGATTATCAATGTCACTCCCGGCTCTTATATCGACGCTTTTAAACGGATGAAATTATGAAAGATGGAATAATCATTCAGGCACGCACCGGTTCTACCCGGCTGCACAACAAGATTCTGCTCCCCTTCTATGGCGAACAGCGCATCATCGACATTCTGATAGCCAATATCAAACAGGCTTGTCCGGACAAATGTATTGTACTTGCCACCACCAATCGCCCGCAGGACGACGTGCTTGCCGAAACCGCCCGTCAGGCGGGTATCCTCAGTTTTCGTGGCGACGAGGACAATGTACTCGACCGCTTTATCCGTGCTGCCGAAGTTTTCGGTATCAACCGCTTTATCCGTGTTTGTTCGGATAATCCGTTCCTTCGTCCCGAAACTTTCAATACCTTCTTTGCCGAACACAATTTCTGTCCGGCAGATTATATTGCCTATGGCTTTGCCGATGGGCGTCCTACCATCAAATCCCATTTGGGCTTATATTCCGAGTTGACAACGATTGACGCTCTGCGTCGTGCCGCCGTTTCTACGCAAGAGAAACTTTACATCGAGCATGTCACTATCTATCTCTATACGCATCCCGAAAAATTCAAGGTGCGTCTGCTTCCGTTGCCGGCTGAGTTGGAAGGGCGTTTCGATCTTCGTTTCACTCTCGATACGATGGAAGACTTCACCTTGCTACAGGAACTTTATGCCACCTTCCATGAGAAGACCGACCGTAGTGTGCATGCCCTGTTGCAATTGGTGCAATCGCATCCCGACTATCGTGCCAGAATGTTGGAGAATATTGCAAGAAATGAAAAATAGCCCATGTATACCTTCTACCGCCGTGCAGCCAAGTGTAATTCGTAATTTATAATTCGTAAATGAATAGTACTTATATAATAGGAGAAATCGGACAGAACCATAACGGTTCCGTCGATATAGCCAAACTGATCGTAGACCTGGTGTCCCGCCCTGTTCGTGAAGAAGTGTTCAATATAGAACTTCGTCCGATGGATGCGGTGAAATTGACTAAACGGGATTTGAATGAAGAACTGACGGACTCACAGATGAACCGTCCGTATGATTCTCCCCATTCTTTCGGACGTACCTATGGCGAACATCGTGCTTTTCTGGAGCTGACGGACGAGGAACACTTCGAAGTGTATAGGCACGCCAAGTCTTTAGGGCTTGATTTCGTGGAAACACTTTGCTCCAAAGGCTGCCTCTCTTTACTGAAACTCTTCACGCCCGACCGTCTGAAAGTGGCAAGCCGCGATCTTACCAACCTGCCGTTGCTGGAAGTGATGGCTGAAACCAAGATACCCATTATTCTGTCTACCGGCATGGCAGGCAGAAAAGAACTGGATGATGCTTTGGAGGTGATTACTCGTTATCATAACAATATATCTATCTTGCATTGTGTATCCCAGTATCCTACCCAGCCTGATAATCTGAATCTGAAGACTATCACCTATCTGAAACAGCACTATGGGCAGTATTGCATCGGCTTCTCCGACCATACCATCGGTATTGCCGCTCCTATCGTTGCCGTGGGTATGGGTGCGGAAATCATAGAGAAGCATGTCACCATCGACCGCCGTATGAAGGGAACCGATCAGCAAGGTTCTCTTGGCCCCGACGGTGTGAACCGCATGATACGTGATATCCGTATTGCCGAACGTTGGCTGGGAAAAGAAGAACTGTATATCGACTCTTCCGTTGCCTCGGCAAAGGTGAAACTGGAGCGTTCCATTGCAACGAATAAGACGCTGCATCCCGGAGATATCATTACCGAACAGGATATCCATCTGTTGAGTCCCGGTGACGGCTTTAAGTGGGTGGAGCGTGCGAAAGTGGTAGGGCATAAAGTACTGAAAGAAATTCCCCGGAATGAGATTATCTATCCGGATGTCATCCGATAATTTATGAAACTCTTAGGCATAGTCATCTTATATTACCCGGATGATTCGGTAGTAAAGAATATCGCTACCTATCTTGCTCAACTGGATGAATTGATGTTGTGGGATAATACTCCGGCAACAGATCGCAGGGATCTGGATTTGGATTCTTTGGAAGACGGGAGAGGGAAAATCATTCTGGATGGTTGCGGTGAAAATCTGGGCATTGGTTCTGCGCTGAATAAGGCGGTGGCGTATGCCCGTGCAAATGGATTTACGCATCTGCTGACCTTGGATCAGGATGGCTGTTTCGGTGAGCGGAACTTCGAAAGCTACCTTCGGGCAATCCGTAGCTATGGTGAGGACAAGGCTGCCATTTTCTCTACCAATTATTTCATTAAATCCCAGCAAACCACCATGTATCCGCCAACGGACTCTGTGGATGAAGTGTATTCGGCAATGACTTCGGGAAGTATATATCCGGTTAGCCTGTTCGATACTTTGGGCGACTTTATGGAATCCCTCTTTGTCTGGGGAGTGGATTGTGAGTTTTGTTGGAGGGCTAAAAGGAAAGATATTCCCGTTTTATGTTTCAAGAATATTCTGCTGACACACGATTTGGGTTATCAGAAGAAGAAAAGGCGTTTGCTGGGAAAAGAAGTATTTCCTAATGAATACGGTCCGGCCCGTTCCTACTATAATGTGCGCAATGGTATTCTCCTGCATCGTCTGTATCCAGAGGCATTGAATTTGAAGTCGCATTTGCGCTATCATTTTTATAAGCGTGTGGTTTTTATCATACTGTATGAGCGGCAGAAGTTCAGTAAGTTGTGGGCATTGCTGTGTGGCTATCGCGATGGGCTGAGGGGAAAGAGCGGGAAGTGGAAATAAATGATTGTATCATCTAAATAAAAAGAAAAAACTATGTTACCAAAGTTAGTGATTACCGATATTGATGGTGTGTGGACTGATGGTGGAATGTACTATACCGAACAGGGCGATGTGATGAAACGCTTCTCCGTGAAAGACGGCTGGGGAGTTATTTTCCTTCGCAAGCTGAATATACCTGTAGCCATTATGACGGGTGAGAATACGCAGATTGTTCAGAAGCGTGCTGATAAACTGAAGATAGATTACTGCTACCTGGGGGTGAAAGATAAAGTGGCACAGGCGGAAGAATTATGCCATGAGTTGGGCATTACGTTGCAGGATGTTGCCTTCATCGGTGATGATGTGAACGACTTGGCTCTGCTCCGTAAGGTTGGATTCAGCGCTTCCCCAGTAATACACCGGATTATGTGAAACGTGAGGTTGATTACGTCACCGCACAGCATGGGGGCTTTGGTGCCTTTCGTGAGTTTGTGGAGAAACTGCTTTCTGATAATGGGATGCTTGAAGGAGTGCTTCAGCAGTTTCTATCCTGAGGTTTTTCCCTTACTTTGTAGACCTTGATTTCCCGGAAAGAGGTAGGTGTCGTATAAGTACCTGTTACAATGGAAACAGTTTTATTTGTCATTTTTGCGTGTCTTTAAGATTGTTCAATAGCTTTGATAATTTCTTCTTTTTTCCGGTGTGGAGAATGTACAGGGGTAGCTTTGCATACCTTGTACCGCTTTCAATCCTTTCTGAGTATATCTCCAGTCAGCCAGCCTGTTTACCCAACGTAACAGGGGATGCTTATGAGTGAATTCCATAATCTTCCTTTTGCCAGAGATTTCGGCAGTGTCTTTAGGCATATCGCTGATGCTGCAAATAAAGGAGAAAGCATCTTCAAGCGTATCATCTTCCCGGGCTACCAGTAATTCTGATAACGCCAGAAGGAAACCTTGATATTCCTCCCGATATTTATGAGAGGTTTTGATAACTGAAACAGGTACGGTGGTTTCCGTGGCGGAACCTCTGATACGCTCGCGGGCACTGTAGAAATAGGGTAGTGTAGCATATTTGCCGAAGATAAGCGCAGCATGGTTAAAGAACTCTTCAGCCAGGAAAAGGTTGCGGAAACGCAGGCTTCCGTCCGGGTTGAAACAAGCTGCATACATCCTCTGAAAAGCTTGTGTCCGGATGACGGAGTAGAGCAATGAGGCATACATGTTCTTCTCTTGTAAAAGTCTTTCCCGGGGAGTGTCGCCTGTTACTTGTTTATCGAAGTAGCGGATATAGCGAGGGTAGAATGATATTTTCCCTTTATGGGGAGTGAAGGTCAGGTAATGTCCCTGTGCAGTGCTGTAATCTGGGTGTTCGTCTAGAAAGGCGGTCATCTGCGCAATGCCGGAGGGAACAGCGAAATCATCATCAGCGCAATAAAGCACATAGGGTGTACTAATCATCGGAAGCACTTCTTTCAGCTTCAACAGGAAATGTAGTTTAGGGCGGTGCAGATAAGTGATGTCCGGGTACTTCTCCGCATCGGCAAACGGATGGTCGGATGAGTCGGGAACAAGAACCTTGATATCTGTGCGGCTATAGTAGTCGAGCAATCTGCGCAAGCGCTCGGGACGGTTGTGCGCAGGGATGATTACAGTTACATTTTGCAGTGTCATTATTGTATGGTTTTCTTTTTAAATAGATATTGAAGGCTTTCCCTGAATACGGTCGACTTCAGGCTCCACATCAGGAATATGTAGAGTGAGGCAGCTAAAGCGATTTTCGCCAGTAAGGAAAGATAGATGTTCTTCACATAACCTGCTACCCAGTAAGTAAAAAAGTCATTACGGCTACAGATATAATGAGATAGGGAGCTATATCCTTCAGTGTATTAAGCAGGAAATTCCTATATGTTTATGAGCAAAATAATGCCAGATGAGTAGCCAGAAGATATTGGCTGCTGTATAGACTATCAGCATGATATTCAGACCGTACGGGTAACTACCCCACACGCATAATAGCTGGAAGATGCCCAGTGCGATGGTGTTCCCATATATACGTTCGGCCGGCCGATGCTATTCATCAGGTTGGAGTAAAAAGAGTTGAAATAGGCATGAAGGCTCCCCATACGCACAGTATCTGCATGACGGGTACACAGGGTAGCCATTTCTCTGTAATGCTTATTACGATCAGTTCCTGAGAAACAATGGCGAGCCCCAACATAGCGGGGAAACTGACAAAGGCGGTGAAGCGCATCAGCTTGCGGAATATGTTTTGCAATCGTTGCCTGTCCTCCGAGGCTTCCCTGAACACAGGTTGCCCTACACTGTTTATCATTCCGAAAATGGTGGAATATCCCATCGTCGTCCACTTGCTTCCCTGTGAGTAGTAACCGGCTTGCTGGATGGTATAGAAACGTCCCAGCAATGCGGAGAAGATGTTGTTATTGATATGAGTGAAGAGCGAGGTAAAGAGTAATTTACTGCTGAAAGGCAATAATTCCAGCAATGGGTGAAAGCGGAACGAAAAAGTAGGCCGCCAGGGAGAGAATATCCAAAGCAGGATAGTGTTGGTGCTGACATACACAACGGTCTGTACGGCAATTCCCCAGTATCCCCAGCCATGGTAGGCACAACTGACACCTGTAATACCCGAAATGAGGATGGCGGCTATCTGTATCTGACTACGCTCTTTCACCATGAGATTACGGAAAAAATAGGCCGTAGGGGCAGTACCGAAACTTCCGATGAAGAAACTCAGAAATTGGAAACGGGCCAGCCGGGTAAGCTCGGGTGTATGGTAGAAATCGGCGATGAAAGGAGCGCAAAGAAAAAGTATGAGGTAAAGTGATGCGCCGATACTGATGTTGAACCAGAATACGGAATTATATTCCTCATGCTTTACCTCTTTCTTATTGACAAGTGCCAGGATGAAGCCACTCTCCGAGAAAATTCCGGCCATGGCGGAGAAGATGGTCAATACGGCCACCATGCCATAGTCTGTTGTGGATAACAACCGAGCAAGGAATATGCCGAAGACGAGGTTTAGCAGTTGCATGGCGCCGTTGCCTATTCCGCCCCAGAATAATCCTTTTGCTGTTTTCTCTTTGAGTGATGCTTCTGTCATTCCTTGTTCGATTTATGATTAAGATATCATTTAATTGCGTTTAAATCTCGGATAAATTGCTCGTAATTTGCTCGTAAATGTTAAAATATATATTGCTTATTATTAGCATGTTACATTCATAACCTCGTTTAAATTGCGTTTAAATTGCGTTTAAATTATCCGCATTAAGAAACCAATCCGAGTGTATGCCTTTGGATACATTTCTAATCTTATCCTGCTTCCTCAGTTTGGTAAGTAGGTTTGACTTTTTGAGTGTTTTTGGCTTTCGCTCAATACATCTGGCAACTTATTCCAAAGTAATTCTGTTATTTCCTTTTTTGTAAGCGTACCGTGTTCAGTGAGTGCTTTTAAAATTAAATCACAATCATAATTGTCCTCAAATCCTTTATTGTTGGAACAGGCTGTTTTCTGATCTAATTGCTGAGCAACCGGTTTTGCTATAAATAGGTTCGGCTTTCTTCCTTCAATAAGCTTTTGATAATGATTTGCCATCGCGCCCATAATAGTGTCCTTTATAAGAAGTCGGGATTCCTTTAAGGGCTGCCGGAATTTGAAACATGATAACTCTTTTCCCTTGATACATGATTTCATGTATTTCCGTAAAAGTAATGCCACAGTTGGTCCCTTCGGCTATTTCTCTTTTTAGGGCGTCAAGCGAGGGACGTGTCGGTTTATATGAGCTGCCTAAAACAGCGTGAGTCTTATCATGAATGCCGAATAACAACCACGCAAATTCTTCCTGGCCAAGATTGGCTTCGTTGCTACGTGCAGATATGAGTTCTTGAGTTGTCATTCGGCATTAAGATTATTTTTACTTCACTTCGCTACCCGGCTTCACCTCCTTCATGGTTGTAACCACGGAGAGTGAACCGTCAAAGTTCTCGGCAGAGAGGATCATACCTTCGCTGACGATGCCTTTCAATTTACGCGGAGCAAGATTGGCAATGAAACATACTTGTTTGCCTACCAATTCTTCCGGATTGTAGTGCTGTGCGATACCACTGACGATAGTACGGTTTTCCAGTCCGTCGGCAATCTTGAATTGCAGTAATTTATCGGCTTTGGGAACTTTCTGACATTCCAATACGGTGCCCACGCGAATATCCAGCTTCATGAAGTCGTCGAATTCGATATTCGGGCGGATAGGATTGGCTTTGTAGTTGGCTTCCTCATTAGCCTTTTTCGTATCGAGCAACTTCTGTACCTGTGCTTCAATAACGCTGTCTTCTATCTTTTCGAAAAGCAATTCAGGAGTAGCCAACTGGTGTCCGGCCGGCAATAAATTAGTGCTGCCCAAAGTAGCCCAGTCGAAGCTGTCCATGTTCAGCATATTGCGTAGTTTTTCGCTGCTGAACGGTAGGAATGGTTCGAATGCAATGGCTAGATTGGCAACCAGTTGCAGGGAGATGTTCAGGATAGTGGCTACACGATCCATATCCGTTTTGGCAATCTTCCAGGGTTCGGTATCTGCCAGATATTTGTTTCCGATACGGGCCAGGTTCATGGCTTCCTTCTGTGCATCACGGAACTTGAATACATCCAGTAACTTTTCTACTTCTGCTTTTACATCAGAGAATTCTTTCAGTGTTTCGCGGTCGTACTCTGTCAATTCACCGGCAGCGGGTACTACACCATCGAAATACTTCTTGGTGAGTTGCAGGGCACGGTTCACAAAATTACCGTAAACGGCTACCAATTCATTGTTATTGCGTGCCTGGAAATCTTTCCAGGTGAAATCATTGTCTTTAGTTTCAGGCGCATTGGCTGTCAGCACATAGCGAAGCACATCCTGCTTGCCGGGGAAGTCTACCAGGTATTCGTGCAACCATACGGCCCAATTGCGTGAAGTCGAAATCTTGTCGCCTTCCAGATTCAGGAATTCATTGCTAGGTACGTTATCCGGTAAGATATAGCTTCCTTCCGCTTTCAGCATAGCGGGGAAAACAATGCAGTGGAACACAATATTGTCTTTTCCGATGAAATGAATCAAACGGGTTTCAGGATCTTTCCACCAAGTTTCCCAAGTGTCAGGCAGCAACTCTTTTGTGTTGCTGATGTATCCGATCGGAGCGTCAAACCAGACATAGAGCACTTTCCCTTCCGCTCCTTCTACGGGAACAGGGATACCCCAATCAAGGTCACGGCTTACGGCACGTGGTTGCAGACCCATATCCAACCAGCTTTTACATTGTCCGTATACATTGGGGCGCCATTCTTTATGATCTTCCAGAATCCATTGGCGCAACCAGCTTTCATGTTGGTCAAGCGGCAAATACCAATGCTTCGTTTCGCGCATTACGGGCTTACTTCCGCTGATGGCGCTTTTCGGATTAATCAGGTCTGTGGGGCTGAGGCTTGTACCGCACTTTTCGCATTGGTCACCGTAGGCTCCTTCTGCATGGCAGTGGGGACATTCACCGGTAATATAGCGGTCGGCAAGGAAAGTCTTGGCTTCCTCGTCGTAATACTGCATGCTTGTTTTTTCGATAAAATCGCCTTTATCGTACAGCTTACGGAAGAATTCCGAAGCGGTGTCGTGATGAGTTTTTGAACTTGTGCGGCTGTATACATCAAATGAGATGCCGAACTCTTTAAAAGACTCTTTGATAAGCGTATGATAACGGTCTACTATATCTTGCGGTGTTACGCCTTCTTTCTTGGCGCGTATTGTGATGGGTACTCCGTGTTCGTCCGAACCTCCGATGAATAATACATCTTCTTTTTTTCAGTCTCAGATAGCGGACGTAGATATCAGCGGGTACATAAACTCCTGCCAGATGTCCGATATGAACCGGGCCGTTAGCGTAGGGCAATGCCGACGTAACGGTAGTGCGTTTGAATTTCTTTTCCATTGTGATATATGTATCTCTTTTTGTTATGAGCGCATTTTGGTGTGCAAAGATAACGGTTTTCCACTCAAAGAAAAAGAGAAGACAATGAAATGTCCAATGATGTATTCAAAAAGATTCAGAAATTGTGTATCGGTTATTGATTGCAATACCGTAGAATCGCTTTTTTCTATTTCGGTTTTCTTCTTTTCATCTTTCACAAAATCACTTATTAAAAATATATGAGTGGTAGATTGTCCGATTCCGATTAAAGTTCCCACCTGATTATTAATTTCTTTAATCCACTTGTCAAAGCCCATGATTTTATCGCCTTCGGCAACAAAATGTGACGGGTTTCCTCCATTTGCTTTAAAATGAATATTTACTTTACTGCATTCCTCAAAAATTGGGTTTACATCCAGAGGATAACGAGATGCATTAAAATAGTTGGTGTAAGCTTGAACCCGCTTCCTAAAATCCACATCAGATAGCATATAGCTATATTGAGCAACATAAGAAAGAGAGGTATATCCCCCCAAGAGTACATCGGTAAGAACATGGGTACCATATTTTTTCACTATCTCATCCCCGTTACTCTTCTCTAAATCATTCAGGAACTCTTTAGACAAGAAAAAACACAAATAATGTGGCCAAACATGGGGAAGGGTATATCTGCTGGTAGGGTGAAAACATTCCGCTTTGTGAAAATAGTTGCCTTGCAAGTTTTCCTCTATATTTCCTATATCTTCGGTAAATAGCCTAAGAACATCATCCCCTATCTTTGTTTCCACTTGGCTATTTAAATAGATATTATCTATATATTTATTCAAGTCTCGATTTTCACTTATAACCCAACCTCCCCCATTGTAAAGCAAAAAAATATTTCTACTGTAGAATAAGGGTATAGTTTAATTGGTTCCTGCTTTACATAATCATATCCGTCACCTGCTAACAGACGTTCTACATCAATAACTTTGCCTTTTACATTTATATATCCCTTTATGGTACTCTTTTTACAGTCAAATCCTCTGCCCAATAAGTCTATGTAATCATAGGTTTTATCGTTCGTTACTGTTTCTATAAATACTTTTATATCAACAGGATCTTTTCTACTACAGTCGGCGGTTCGATTTCTGGTTCCGGTTCCGGTTCCGGTTCCGAAAAAATCACATCCACTCCAAAGCAGTAACAGTACCCCAAATAAAGTGTAGTTCAGTCTCATATTTTAATTTTTATATTGACAGTGATAAAAAGCGATAAATTGGGTGCTTCATCGAGTTTCCCCTTCTATGTCATATCCTTCATCGGTAGAAGCTATGCAATTGATGTTATATTCGTTGTTAATCCCTTTCATTCTTAGCCAGTGAGCCTTAGGAGGAGGAGCCGATCTTGTTGTTTCGAATAAACCTAAGTTTAAAAAACAGTGTCCAACATATACAACGCTACATAGTCGCTTTCTCCTATATCATAAACTTCCGTAGCCTCATTGCCATCATCCTTCTTATAGGCGAGTGAGAGGTAGTATTTCTTCTCGGATTTGTATATCGAATATAGTCCTTCTGCAACGTTCACATCTTGAATGGTTATGCGAAATGAGCGCTTTTCATCCTCTTTGAACCATAAAAAGCCGCCTTCTTTCAATAAAAGGGTGATTGCTTTCACGTATGATGGTTCCGATTTCATTGTCTACAACTTCTGCTTTTATAATAATACTGGTGTGGCAAATGTTATCTGTTATTTCAATAGTTGCTTTACCTTTCTGAATCGGTTTTATGACTATGTTGCCATATTCCCCGTCTTCATAGATATATGCTTCAGCTATATCAGAGTTCAAGTTATTTATACTATAATCCATATTACCGCTTAATATTTTTATTCTTCCCCAAAATGCTTTTGCTATTTTTATATCTTGTGTTTCAATGGTGAAATCAAGATAATGTTCATCGGATGAGCAAGAATACAGAACCGGTATTAATATCAGGAAAAAGAAATGCGATAGTTTCATCATAATTAGGGTGTTTATAAAGTTTGTATAGATTGACGTTTACTTTATAATTTTTGAGTTTTTACAAATGTAGGGACTTTGTGTAAGAATCATGCGATAATAAAGTACGCAATAAGTACGCATTTTACAGGTACTCAATAATAATAGTACGCAACAAGTACGCTTCTGACTACATTGAGCTAATGAAAATATCCCAATCTTCGGGGCTTCCATCCATATTGAAAACCTTCTTGTATAACCTTTTTCGTATGGATGTAATGGCTTGCTTGGTATGTGAGGTTATATATGCAATTTGGGTAGGAGGTACTCCTATTTTTATGAGTAGGCAAACTTGCATCTCTATTGTCTTCATTGGATAGAGATCAAGTAGACGTAGCGTGAAATCTGTATAGGCTTCATTTATGCTATGAGTCAGTTCTTGCCAGTCTTCTTTTTTAATTTTTATCCCTTGTTCCGCCTCTAGAAAATTGTGGTATATTGGTGATTTCTTTAAAATAGAGATACCTTGTTCACGAAATTCTTGTTTAGCTATAATTTGCTCATTGCTTTTTTTCAATAAGCTTTTTCTGGAGATTGAGTAAATCTTGATTTAATGAACTTTTTATGCTTTCTGCACTCTGTAGCGATTGTTCCAGTTTTTTATTTGCCTCCTGTTTTCCTCAATGCATGCCAAACTTTGGTTATATTGTTCTTCTTGCATTCTTTTTATTCTCCTTTGTTGGGCTAATTCTTCTTGTTTTTTTCTCTTATGATATTGCCAATAAACAGCAAAGATTAGTATAAGAGAGATGAGAAAGGAGATGAAAATAATATTCCATATCTTCTGGTTATTAGCCATATCTTTCAATCGGTTGTTTTCTTTTTCTTTTAATTGGTAATTGTATAATGAGTTTATTTTGCGTACTGTTTCTGTCTGAATAATATTTCTCGCAGAATCTGTATATGCTAAATCTTTGTCTAAATACTCTAATGCTTTTTTATATTCTCCTTTTAGACGTGCAATGTAGCCCAATCCCTGATAGCCTTCTGCCTTGTAGCTATATCGGTTCATGAGTGACAATTGGGTGTAATAATAAGTAGCTGAGTCTAACTGATTTGTATGGTAGTAATAACGCGCTGCCGTACAATAACGGGGAGCTAAATTGATAGTGTTGATCTGCTCAAAAGCAATTTGCATGCTTTGATAAGCTTTTTGATACATCCCCAGTTTAGTGTAATATTCAGATAGTTCACTGTTGACGATTCTTTTCAGATTTATGTTCTTTATTTTGTCAGCTAATTTATCTGCCTTTTCGTAGTAATATATTGCACTGTCCACCTTGTTCAGTGTGCTAAACGTCCGGCCGATATCTCGTAAGCTGTAAGTAATACTGATGCTATCCTTTGCCAAGATATCATATTGATATGCTTTGACGAATACATCGTGTGCTTTATCATATACTTCTTGATAAAGATAAAGGGTTCCTATTTGACTATAGATGCGACTTGTTAATCTATAGTTCATGCAAGCACTTGATACATCAATAGCTTTGAAGAAATATTCCAGCGCCTGCGGTGCATCTCCCAAATCTCTATATATCCGTCCGGCATAATAGTATGCTTCCGGTAGGTGCTTTTTATCTTTCCTCTTTTCATAATAGTGCAGTACTTCCAGTATCAAGCTATCGGAGGTATGTGTAATATACGCTTTGTCTCTGGCCTTTATGGTCAGTAGCTGATAATACATTTGTGCTTCTTTAGATTCTTGAGAAGCACTGTCTTTGAATTGTTCTAACAATACGATAGCACTGTCCGGACAAGTATTTGCGAGAGAATCAGCAAGTTGTAAGACCTGAGGATAAGGTTTACTGTCACAGGAGAGGAAGTAAAGTGGTAAAAGAATGATTATTAGTAGCGGTTCAGGCCATTTCATACGCGTGTTGTTTTAGTCGTTAGTGTTATTTAGCATACAAAGGTAATAAACTTTTGTTGAAGTTGAAGAGTGAAATTCGTTTTCTTTTTGATTTTCGTGTTACTTGTCGTTGTTTACACTTATTATCTGACACTTTATTGTTTTGGGACTCTGCACTTACTGGTAATAATCGCAAAATTGTTATTTTAAAATCTCCGACAATAATTGAGATGTTACAGCATTGACATTCACTAATTAACAATGAATCTTAATAATGCTTCTGAATATGTCTCCACAAAGTATAAAAGCAATACTCTTTAATTTTTAGATTAATTTCATACATTTGCATGCTTGGTCTGATAATTCAGTATTGTTATTCAATCATTTTGTATAGTTATTTATACGAATCTTTTTTGCAATGAAACAAAACAACTTTTTAAGTTCCCTCACTAAAGAAGAACTGATAAAACTCATCGAAGCCTATTCCAAAAATTGGTTGGCTATGGATGGCGTGTGGTTTCAATCAATAGAACGGAAATTTGGAATGGATGAAGCCATGCATCACGATAGGGAAGCATGGAAGTCTTTCACGATAACAGAGGCGAGAAGAATAAAACAATTCCTCGGATTGCCGGAACATGCAGGACTGGAGGGCTTGGCAAAAGCCTTGCAGCTACGTTTTTATGCGAATATAAATAATGATGAGATTATTCTGGGGAAAGACAATAAAACTTTGGTGTATCGCACGCTTGAATGTCATGTGCAAACAGCCCGCAAACGAAAACAGATGGAGTATCATCCTTGTAAATCGGTAGGTATAATTGAATATAGCGGTTTTGCTAAAACAATAGATGAACGCATTACTTGCGAATGTCTTAGCTGCTATCCGGATATTACCGATAATAGCTGCTGTTGCGCCTGGCAGTTTACTTTGAATGAGTAATACGGAGAATTTCATTTTAGAGTATAGAAACATGAGGTAGTAAAGAAGTTTCTCAGATATGGAATGCCGGCAATTATGGCATATAGTCTCCGGGGTTTTAATCGGAATTTTATTTCATAATGAGGATTTATGAAGAACAGTTGCCTATCTATAATTGTAATGTGTTTCTCATGCACTAATTTTTCAAATAATTCTATTGAGGTTTTAGTTTCCTTTATAAAGAGAAGTTCTTCAATACAACCGGTGCTCTCACCGCCAAACTTCAAAAATGCCTTTATATATAGGTGCTGGCAGTAAATGAATGAAAGGGAAGTGGGAAATTATTTTGCTTTTGCATATCTGCTGATGTCCTCCAAAAGGCATTTGCCACGCGGGAAACGACATAAAGATAATCCCTTCAGAATTAATGTATTTGAGAAGATTTGATAAGAATGTCGCTTTGTCCTTTATATGTTCTATAACATCGTGACAAATGATTAAGTCGAATTTATGTTCAAGTCCTTTCAATTTGAAAATATCCGAGGCAATGAAATTCCCTTTTATTTGTCTTTCTTCAAAAAACAGGATGGCATCTTTTATTCTTCCTGCTGATAAGTCGACTCCTGTCGTGTTGCATCCCAGTTCGGTGAAAGGTAATAAATTACCTCCATCTCCGCACCCTATTTCTAAAATATTCATTCCCTTTTTAATCTTTTTGTATTTTGATATATATGGGATGTAATATTTCCTGCTTGTTATGGAAAGTTCCTCAAAATACAATCTTCTGTTTTTCTGTCGTTCTTGCATGATATTTATATTAAGTTTGTTTTTAGATTCTATCGGGTTTATGCGACTGTTAATTTAATATGTTGTCTTGTCCAAAAAAGAAACGGGAAAAGTGCAGTTTATCCATGCTCCATGCTATCGCTATGCATCCATTTATGGTAACAATGACAGATATCACCATGAAAAGCATTCCGGTGGAATCAAAGAATAGGAAGGGTAGGAAAAGCTTGCATAAAATTGTAAAAATGGGGGAGAACAGGAATATGACAAGAGTGTTCCTGCCTATAAAATAAGAGTATTTTTGATATCTTTAGGCAGATAGTTGTGCGCATATAATGATATAATGATGACTAGATAAGTAATTACAATGCCTGCTAATGTACCTCTGTCCAGATTGTCAGGGAAGTAGCATAGTAGCATAATAGGAATAAGGGCTAAAAAAAGAGGGCTGAAAGATTTGAGTGAATGGTAATTTACTTTGTTTGATAATGATTCCTGCAAGGAAATAAATGGCATTGGCAAATACTATGAGTCCACCCCAGTATGCGGTAGCAAATAAACCAAAAGGCCAAGCAATATCAACTGTGATATTGTTTTCATGTGAGTATAACGGAAGGCCAGATAATGTAGGAGACTGCAAATAATCAAGGTGTGAAGATACCAGTAGGGACCTAATGGTTTTATAAATATCTTGTGTAATAATATAATTGGAGTAACTTCTGGTATACTTTCCCTGACCGGTAAGATATGTGACATAATTACGTAGCCTGCCTCCATGCACATGTATGGAACAAAAATCCAGAATAGTTTCCTTACAAAACTTTTGATGTCTTTCTGAACATTATCTAGATAACCGGATATGATTAAGAAAGCGGACATGTGGAATGTATATACGATTTGCTTTATATAAGGATACTTATCGCCAATGTATACCAGATGGAAAACGATCATTAGGAGGATAAAGATGCTTTTCAGATAGTCCAGTTCTTTAATTCTGTGTTCCATAGTTTGAGTTTTATATACGCTCACATGAGTGGAATCGCGATAGTGAAAAGGTAATGATAAGTGATTGCTTGATTAGTTTCATGTATCCGTTTGTTTTTGTTGTTAATACTTTAATACATACAAAAATAGGTAGCTTTTTATAAAAAACAGGATAATAAAACTTCTTTATGATAATGTAACTATATTTTAAAATATATATAAGTCTTGTGTAAACTCGATGTGAGTCATATCCGAATCATACCCGAACCGTATCTGGGCCGTACCTGCTCCGTACCTTCTTCGGTCAGAGGTACCTCTATATGGAGAAGCTACGGAGTTGGTACGGAGCAAGTACGGCTCAGGTTATGCTGGATAGTCTTTTGATCTGTTCTTATTTCAGAGTATAAAGACGTTAAAAGTCCGTACTCCTTTGCTTTATCTGTAATTTCTTTGGAACTTTGCATTGCATAAATGGTGTAATGTAAAATATGTAATGAACCGGATGGAGACTCAGGAAATGAAACATACTATTAAAGTCATTGCTTTCGATGCAGACGATACTCTTTGGAGCAATGAACCTTTTTTTCAGGAGGTGGAACGAAAGTATACGGAGCTATTAAGTGAATACGGTAACCCAAAGGAGATTTCGGTAGAACTGTTTAAAACAGAAATGGAAAATCTGGAATGTTTGGGCTATGGTGCCAAAGCGTTCACTATTTCAATGGTTGAGACTGCTTTGCGGGTGAGTGAACGGAAGGTGTCAGCAGATAAGATACAACAGATTATTCTTTTAGGTAAATCTCTACTTCAGATGCCGATTGAGTTGCTGTCCGGTGTGGAAGAGACTTTGAAAGCTCTGAAGGAACAAGGCCGTTATCGTCTGGTAGTGGCTACGAAAGGTGACTTGTTGGATCAGGAACGTAAATTGCACCGCTCCGGGTTGACCTCTTATTTTGATCATATTGAAATAATGTCTGATAAGACGGAGAAAGAATATACCCGTCTGCTACAAATCCTTCAAGTCGCTCCGGAAGAATTCATGATGATTGGTAATTCCTTGAAATCCGATATTCAACCGGTACTGGCTATTGGAGGATATGGGGTACACATTCCTTTTGAGGTGATGTGGCAGCATGAGGTGGTGGATACATTCGCTCATCCCAGATTGAAACAGATGAAAAGTCTGGTGGAACTGATGGACTGGCTTTAATGATGCAGGTTAAATATTCGCATCTATTTGCTTTATCCGATATTTATTCCGTATTTTGTGTTACATAAAAAAGTGTAACGTAAAATATGTAATGTTGCTTATGAAACCTCAGAAGATGCAACCCCGGAATCCTTTTTTTAGTGTATGGTTATGCGAACCCTCGTTATTTTTTGTGACCGTGAAGCTGAAACACAACAGATGTTGTCGGCTTTGGAGAATGAACGGAATCTGACATTGATAGCGCCTCGGCGTATGGGTAAGACGGGATTGATAAAAATGTCTTCTATACCCTGCAAGAGGAGAAACCGGAAGTTGTCAGTTTCTATATGGATATTTTGCAACGCGCGATTTAGCTTCTTTCGTTCGCCTGCTGGCAAAAACCGTACTAGGACAGCTTGATACGCTCAGCGAAAGTGCTTTGCATAAGCTGACTTCTTTTTTCGCTCTTGCCGACCGGTGATTAGTGCAGATGAGTTGACGGGAGTTCCTACAGTAACCTTAGACTTTGTTGTCGACAAGTCTGAACAGACATTGAAGGAAATCTTTGACTATATGGCTGCTTCCGGCAGGAATTGCTATCTGGCTATTGATGAGTTTCAGCAGATCACTTCTTATCCTGAAGAAGGTACAGAGGCTTTGCTTCGCTCTTATATCCAGTTTATCCCGAATGTCCGTTTCATCTTTGCAGGTAGCAGTCAGCATTTGATGCAGGAAATGTTTGTTTCCGCCAAGCGTCCTTTCTATCAGAGTACGCAATTGATGGTGCTGCGTGAGATTGATGAAGAATCTTATTATTGGTTTGCAAGGAACTTTTTTGAGTTGCGGGGGCAAGAGTTGGACAAATCTGTATTTCATTGGATATATACCCGTTTTGAGGGACATACCTGGTATATGCAGGCAATGTTGAATCGGTTGTATGAGCGAAATGAGTCGGTTGTAGATATCACTCAGGCAGAGCAAGTGCTGATGGGGCTTCTTGAAGAGAATACACCTGTCTATCAGAACCTGATTATTATGTTGACGGACAATCAGTTGGCACTGATGAAAGCCATTGCGCATGAAGGGAAAGTGACGGCACCCAACAGTGGAGATTTCATTTTGGGGCATGGGCTGAAAACTCCGAGCAGTGTCAATGCCGCTTTGAAGTCGTTGGTAGAGAAAGAACTTGTCTATAAATCGACCGGTGGATATATGGTTTATGACCGTTTTATGGGAATATGGCTATTGCGGAACTGATAGATTGGCTTTAATATTTGCGATCTACATGATACTCTATCCTGTAGATGTGATCGAAATGCTCTGTCCATTCATTCGAGCAATGCCAATCTGTAGACCATAGAAGAGAGTGCCCTTTTCCCGGTGTACGCTCATTTGTTTTAATAGCTCAGGTTTGCATTTGGGGATGCGGTAATCGCTGATAAGTAAGACATCCGCATTCATATAGCGGTTCTCGTCGAGCATTCTGAAAGTGTCTTTCAGCATTTGGGTGGCATCCGTATCACCGGTGAAGGGGTGGCTGAAGAATTCCATCAGTTTCAGCCGGTCGCGGCGTATGTCAATGGTTTTGGTGGATACGGAGAATGTGATGAGGAAACATTCTCTGCTTTGAAGTTCAGCTATTTCAATCAGTTTTATCAGCAAGGAATTGGCCATTCGCTCCGGTTTCCCCGTCATGCTGCCCGAAGTGTCGAGGCATACGATCATAGGCCCTTTCAGAACTGCCGGTTTTGCTTCCAGACGTCTGGAAGGCTGCATGATTTCCGATTTATAACGGAAGGTTTGTAGCTTCTGCGTGAAGTATTTTAGCATGAAGACATCTTGCAGTTCGCTGTCTGCATAATATAGCAATTCCGAAGGAAGCAGGGCGTTCAGGTCGTTACCGATGGTGACACCCAGAATATCGCTCTTTTGGGAATGAGCCAGTTTGTAGACACTGCCTTCCGTTACATATACCTGTTTGCTGCCTTCATCGTCGGCTATTCTTCCCATACGGTTGGCTACCTTCAGCAGTTCGGGGTATTCCTTTTGCAGTTTTACAATCTTCCGGATATTCTCAAAATCGATGGTATTCCACAATCCGTTCATCATGCTCCATGCCTGATAGAATTCCTCCTTGTCCACTTGGTGCTCTTCCAGGTATTCCGGTATCTTGTTCAGGCTGGTTTTCAGTTTCTTTTCCAGAAAGTCTTTCTTGGCATCCAGATTTTTCTCTTTCTGTTCCTGCTGCTTCTGCTGAAAAGAATCTTCCCAGTCTTTCAGCATCTTCTCCCAAACGGTGGAATCATGTTGCTTGTCTTTGTCCCCGAACATATGTTCGTAGAATGGTTCATCGAAGGCATTCTCTTTATAGTCATCTTTGATTTTTCTCAGTAGGGCCTGCCATCCATCCCGTTTTTCTTTAATCCAGTTCAGGGCACTTTCCATTTCTCCAAGTTCGGATTGTGCTCTTTGCATCTGAAATTTCTCTTGTTCCAGAAACTGCCAGACAAATTGCGTGGTGATATCGTAGAATATGCGTGCACGGACCTCATCGCCCAACACCAGAACCCTGATGGACGGATCGTTCATGATGGCCAGCAGATAGAGAAGCAGGGGATCTTCCGTTTCACCGTATAGCGTCTTGGCACATTCTCCCGTTTGTACGAACTTCTCGACTACTTTTACATAGAACTGGATATCATACTTCCTTTTGCTCAGCCCTGCCATATTGCCGCAAGTTGAATTGTAACTTTTCCTCTTCGATTTCTACGTTCCGCAGTTTTTCAGCACTTCGTCCGAGTAACGGGTGATTAACTCTTTGTCAGCGGGGCTGACGAACAGATTGTCCGTGCATAAGGAGTTGGTAAGGGTGAGAAGATGCTGAAAGAGCCGGTTCAGTTCATCCCGGTAATTGCGGGAGGTGATCTGGGGCAGTTTGTCGAACAGGCTTTGGGCAGTTTGTTCGGACTGGTGAGATGCTTTAGTCATTTTTTCTCCTTTCTTCCTTTGCGTCATCGGATATCGCACACCATCTATTAACAGGTATTCTGTTCCCTCTCTGTACAGGTTCACCCGTTGTTGAACTGCGCCTGAGGGTGCTCCACCCGGATAACAACGGATAATTGAGCGTCCCGGATTCAACGGATCGGGATAGATGACGGCTTGTCTCGGAGCATTCTCTCTCTTCTGCTCTTTCAGTGCCAGATAGTCTACGGCGAAGATATAGGTATGACCTGTGCCATGTTCTGCTACATGATAGTAGAAGTAATCCGTAATTTCAAGGTCATTCTTGGGCGAGCAATTGTTTTTAAAATCTTCCAGCGCCTGGCGCACCCGGCTGATTCGTATATCACTCTTAATCGCTTCGGTGATTTCTTCCATTTTTTCAAGGCAGGAAGTGAACAGTTCACGGAGAACTAATTGATGAATGGGCTCGCACTCGTCTATCTCGTTCCATAGGCAATGTATAGAGGCGGCAAATCTGCCGAATTCACGGCTGTGCGTCCGTTGATGAAGGCTGAGGCTTTCAATAGTTGCACGATGTTCTTCCAGCGTCGGTCACTTATGTATACGTTTCGAATTGTGTCTTCATCATCCAGCGGAAGACGTTTCAATTGATGGCGGATATTCGTAATATAATGTAGTATTTCGGTAGATAGTGAAACTTGGTTTATCTTTTTGCGCCAGTCTGCATATTCTTCTTCACTGATTTGCAGATCTGCGGGTATGCTTATTTCTTTATCATTATCATCGAGCAGCATGTTGTAGAAGGTCGCTTCATCTTTCACACAGGTGCAGATGATGCGTAACAGAAATCGGTCCCACAATGCTTCGAGTCCTTCGCCGTGCGCGGGCAACTCGTTACTGGCGGCAATCAGAAGTTTAAGCGGTAGTTTGATTTCTCTGTCTCCGTTCCGGTAAATTTTCTCATTGATGGCGGTGAGTAATGAATTCTGTATGGCAGGCCCTGCTTTCCATATCTCATCCAGGAATACTACACTTGCCGTAGGGAGATATCCTTCAATGGCACGTTCGTATTTATCGAATTCCTTGAGCCGGTTGATACTGATAGGGCCGAATATCTCGTCGGGAGTAGAAAAACGTGACATCAGATATTCGAAAGCCTTTGCTCCCTTGAAGGCAGCCTTCAGTCGGCGTGCCACCATGGATTTGGCAACCCCCGGAGGACCCAGCAAAAGAACACTTTCGCCTGCCAGTGCAGCCAATAATGATAAGCCTAATTCCGTATCCTTCTCATAAACCCCTTGGTTGATGGCGGCTAATAGTTGTTGTATTCTGTTTCTGATGTCCATAATTCTGTTTCGTTATGTCTCCATTTTTAGAATGAGGCTTCAAATATATGAAATCTTTATACGGAATACTGACAATTATTTTGAATTGTTGCAATATCTCTTGTTCTGCCATTCAAAAAAAGACTGCTTACTTGCCCCCCCTTTCCCGATTACACTTCTATTTTTCTTTTCTTTTCCGATTGCAGGATTGCATAAAAGACGTATATTTGTCACATTGTATCCTGAACTTAAAGTGAACAGACTATGATAACAAACCAATTGCTTCGTCCTGCCAGTATTGTAGTGGTGGGAGCATCCAATAATGTGCACAAGCCGGGAGGCGCTATCCTGCGTAACCTTATTAATGGTGGTTATACCGGTGAACTTCGTGCCGTGAATCCGAAAGAGACAGAAGTACAAGGTGTAACAGCTTATGCTGATGTGAAGGACATTCCCGATACGGAACTTGCGATACTCGCTATTCCCGCACAGATGTGTCCTGATGCCGTGGAAGTGCTTGCAGCTGAGAAGCAGGTACGGGCGTTTATCATTCTCTCCGCCGGATTCGGTGAAGAGACACATGAGGGCGCTCTGCTGGAAGACCGTATTTTGGAAACGGTAAATAAGTACGGTGCTTCCCTGATAGGGCCGAACTGCATCGGACTGATGAATACCTGGCATCATAGTGTGTTCAGTCAACCCATTCCGCAATTGCATCCTCAAGGAGTCGATTTGATATCCAGCTCCGGTGCGACTGCTGTTTTCATTTTGGAAAGTGCCGTGACAAAAGGTTTGCAGTTTAATTCTGTTTGGTCTGTGGGGAATGCCAAGCAGATAGGTGTGGAAGATGTGCTGCAATTTATGGACGAGAATTTCCAGGCAGATAAAGATTCTAAAATAAAACTGCTCTATATTGAAAGTATCGGTGACCCGGACCGTCTGTTGTTCCATGCATCCTCTCTGATAAAGAAAGGCTGTAAGATTGCTGCCATCAAGGCAGGTAGCAGTGAAAGTGGTAGTCGTGCGGCATCTTCACATACAGGTGCCATTGCCAGTTCGGACTCGGCAGTGGAAGCTTTGTTCCGTAAGGCAGGTATTGTACGTTGCTATTCGCGCGAGGAACTGACGACGGTAGGTTGTATTTTCACTCTGCCGGAACTAAAAGGGAAGAATTTTGCCATCATTACCCATGCTGGAGGTCCGGGCGTTATGCTGACTGATGCGCTGAGTAAAGGCGGACTGAATGTGCCCAAGCTGGAAGGCCCGGTTGTGGACGAATTGAAAAGTAAACTCTTCCCCGGTGCAGCTGTAGGAAATCCGATTGATATCCTGGCTACGGGAACTCCCGACCATTTGCGTCTTTGCCTGGAATATTGTGAAGAGAAATTCGATAATATTGATGCTGTTCTGGCTATCTTCGGGACACCGGGACTGGTTACCATGTTCGAGATGTATGACGTGTTGCATGAGAAGATGCAGACATGCAGTAAACCGATCTTTCCCATTCTTCCCTCCATCAATACTGCCGGAGCGGAAGTTGCCGCTTTCCTTGCTAAAGGCCATGTGAACTTTGCTGACGAAGTGACATTGGGTACCGCATTGTCTCGCATTATGAATGCTTCCCGCCCTGCCGCCAATGAGATCGAACTCTTTGGTGTGGATGTGCCGCGTATTCGTCGTATTATAGACTCTATCCCCGAAGATGGATATATTCAGCCCCATTATGTACAGGCATTGCTGCATGCTGCCGGCATTCCCATAGTTGAAGAATTTGTGTCGGCCAATAAAGACGAGGTGCTGGCTTTTGTTCGTCGCACGGGTTTCCCTGTAGTGGCAAAGGTAGTGGGACCTGTTCATAAATCCGACGTAGGCGGTGTGGTGCTTAACATCAAGGGAGAAGAGCATCTGGCGTTTGAATTTGAACGTATGATGCAGATTCCCGAAGTGACAGGTATCCTGATACAACCGATGCTGACGGGTACGGAACTTTTCGTAGGCGCCAAGTATGAAGAGAAATTCGGGCATGTAGTGCTGTGTGGTTTGGGTGGTATTTTTGTGGAAGTGCTTAAGGACGTTTCTTCCGGTCTGGCACCGCTTTCGTATGAAGAGGCTTACTCCATGATTCATTCCCTTCGTGCTTACAAAATTATCAAGGGAACACGCGGACAAAAGGGGGTGAATGAAGATAAATTCGCCGAGATTATCGTACGCCTTTCTACTTTGTTGCGTTTTGCAACGGAGATCAAGGAAATGGATATCAACCCACTACTGGCAACGGAAAAATATGTGATTGCAGTAGACGCGCGTATCCGAATCGAAAAGAAATGAAACAACGTATTTCCCTTTTTCTCATCTGTCTGATACATGTTTTGGCGCTTTTTCCGAAAAGTGCGGATCGCTTTTTCAGCCAGTACAACTTTAAGTTTATCACTGAAAATGCAGGGCTGCCTTATAGCTTTGTAAGTGATATCTTTAAAGATTCCGGAGGGTACGTCTGGGTTGCCACACATTATGGTATAGGCAGATATGATGGTTATCAGTTCCTGAATTATGGTACACAAACGGAACCGATACGCTTAAAGAATGACTTTGTCCATAAGATTTGTGAAGATAACTTCCGGCGATTGTGGATTGCATCCGAAGGTGGGATAGATATCCTCGACCTGGATACTTATGCTTTGGTAAAACTCCCTGTTCCACCGGATAGTCCGCTGCAAAAGTTATTGAATGAAAACGTTAGTACCATTTATAAAGACAGACAGGGAGATTTATGGATTTCCGGCAATAAAGAACTGTGGTGTATTGATTTGGACGATCAGGGAGATATAAAGACCTGGTATCGTCTGAAGAGCGAATGCGAATCTCCCGTACATGCCATTCTTGATATAGGCTGGACAGTTTGTGCAGGTATTGACAACCAGGTATATCGTGTTGAGAAGCAACCGGATCATCTCTTAAAGGCAGATATCTTGTCCGATAGTTTGGTTTCTTTCAGTGAAGATTGGCGGATTTCCTGTATGCAGGCGGATGGGGATGCTTTGTGGATTGGCTCTAACCGTGGTCTATTCAGATATAATCATGCCGAACGAAGTCTGAAGAGGTATCGCTATTCCACTCATCGTCCCGGAATGTTGAGCCAAGCCTATATAACGGATATCAAACAGACGGAACGGGGACACCTGATCGTATCTACCCTGAATGGACTGAATGTGTATAACAAAGATACGGATACTTTTTTCATTCATCCGTCAGACCAGTGACCGGGGTGGAGTAACCATTAACTGTAATGCCATCAACTGCCTGTTCACCGATGGAGAGACCATCTGGCTGGGTACTGAAACCGGAGGCATCAACCTGCTTTCCCCGAAGCGTTTGCAAACAGAATTATGGACATGCGGCACTTCTGTCACAGAAACAGATACTCCTACACCTGTTAATGCTGTAGGTGAAGATAAAGACGGCAATCTTTGGATTGGATTAGTAGAACGTGGACTGATGAAATGGAATCAGGAGGAAAAGACTTGTGCCCATCATCTTTTTTCTCCTAACGATATAACTTCCATCAGTAATAACACTATTACCGGACTGCTGATTGACTCCGATAATCGTTTGTGGGCATATACCTGGGGTGTGGGCATTAACGAACTGAACCTGAATATTCCCAATAACCGTACCTTTAAGCGCTATACCCGTGAGAATATTCCCGAATTGGAAGGTGACTTTATTAATAGTGCTTGTGAAGATGTGATCAATCACGGAATATGGTTCGGCTCTACACGTGGAGTGCATTTCTACGATAAGCGGAAAGATACTTTCATCCGTGTATTATTCGATCAGTCGGATAATGAGTTCGAAGCGGTTCACGCCCTGTTGATTGATAGAAATAAACGTTTGTGGGTGGGAACCACGCAAGGTGTCTTCATTGTAGACCTTGCTTCTTTTGCTAAGTCGAACAAGCGCTTTGATTATAAATATCTTCGGTATAAACTGGATAATCCACAGTCAACACAACTGGAAAAGATTAATAGCATTCTGGAAGACAAGAATGGTACTATCTGGCTGGGTGGCAATGGAAGCGGACTTTATCAGTTGACGAGTGACAAGAATAATCATTTTGTCTTTAAAAACTATACCACACGTCACGGGTTGCCTAATAATACAATTATCGGTATGGCTGAAGACGGGAAGGGAAACTTGTGGTTGACTACGAATGATGGAGTGTCCCGTCTGAATATCCAGTCGATGACATTCAGTAACTACACGCAGGCTGATGGCCTGCCTGCTACTCAGTTCTACTGGAATGGCATCCATTATTCGTCAAAGCACGATTATCTATATGGCTACTATAGACGGACTGGTCATTATTTATTCTGATAATGAAACTTCGCTGTCTGCGGATTCGCATGTGAAACTCTCTTCACTGGCGATTGGAGGAAATGTTATCTATCCTTCCAGTGGTGATTATCTGCAAAAGGATATCACCCTTGCCTCCGGTATTTTCCTGCATGAAAGGGAGAATCGTTTCTCCGTAGGATTTACCACACAGAATTATGGAAACAGCAGCCGTATTCGCTTTGCCTATCGTCTGGAGGGATACGAGGAAGAGTGGAATGAAACTCAACCGGGTGATTGTATGGCAAGATATGCAGCTGTCCCGCCGGGGAACTACACCCTGCAAGTGCGTGCGACGGATGAGTTGGGGCGTTGGTCGGATGAAATAACCGACATAGAAGTGGGGATCACTCCTTATTTTTATAAATCCATTGGATTCTATCTGCTTCTTGTCGTAGTTATTTGCCTTGCTATTTATTTATTCTATAAGCGGAAGATGCGGAGTTATCGTGAACAGAAAGCGCGATTGGAAAAGGAAGTGGAACTGCGCACGCAGGAACTGGCTGTCCAGAACAAACAGTTGGAAACCATGGCTCAACACGTAAAAGAGATTACGGAAGAGAAGATTGCTTTCTTTACGAACATCACTCATGAATTCCGTACTCCGGTTACACTGATTCATGGCCCCATTGAACATGCTTTAAAGGAGACGCAGGATGAGGCTGTAAAGGCACAGTTGCAGATAGCCGAGCGAAATTCACGGTATTTGCTTTCCTTGGTCAATGAACTGATGGACTTCCGGAAACTGGACATAGACAAGGTGGTGCTGGATAAGCATTCCTCGAATTTTATCGAGTTTTTATCTGAGTTGCTGATACCTTTCAGAGTCTTTGCCAAGGAAAGGCATATCGACATATGTACTTATTTCCGTTTGGAGAATCCCTTTCTGATGATCGATACGGGATATATGCGCAAGGTGTTGGTGAATCTGGTTTCGAATGCTATTAAGTTTACACCGGATAGCGGTCGTATTGACATATTTGTGGCATCTGTTAAAGGAAAGAACGGGGAGAAACTATTCTATATGAATGTATGCGATACGGGACATGGCCTTGTGGCAGAAGATCTGGAAAAGATTTTCGACCGCTTTTACCAGTCTAAGAAGAGTACCAAATATCCGGTTTACGGGCAGAGCGGCACAGGCATCGGTCTTTTCCTGTGCAAGCGGATTGTATATTTGCATGGCGGAGAAATCTTTGCCCGCAATAATCACAGGCAGGGGGCTTCATTCCGTATGTTGATGCCGCTGATTCCCGGAGAACGGGTAGAGACGAATGGGGAGTGGGTACAGCCTGATAGTGTATATCTACCGGATACTTTGCAACCGGAGGATACCCAGAAGAAAGAGACTATCCTGATTGTGGAAGATAATAAAGATATGCGTTCGTATATCCGCACACTGCTTGTGGGGGATTATCGTTTGTTTGAGGCAGGTGACGGGCAGGAGGCCCTTGAAATCGTTCAGAAACATACCGTCGACTTAATAGTCAGTGATTTGATGATGCCTGTGATGGATGGTATGGAGTTGTCCCGCCGTATCAAGGAGAATCTGGCGACTTCGCACATTCCTTTCCTGATGCTTACGGCGCTTCGCTCGGACGTACAAGAGAAAAGAAGCTTTGAAATAGGTGTGGACGAGTATCTTTGCAAACCTTTTGATGAAGAAGTGCTCCGGCTTCGTATCCGTAATATACTGAGTCTGCGAAGGAAATATAAGAAGATGTTCTCATCCAGCAGTAATGTGGAAGAGCTGCATGTAAAGGAAGAATCGCGAGACAAGACATTCATTACGAATGCGGTCAACCTGATGAAGGAACACTATGCCGATGCGGAATATAACCTGGAACGCTTTGTACGCGACATGGGCTACAGCAAGACATTGGTCAACAAGAAAATGCAGGACCTGACGGGACAGCCCATCGGACAGTTTATGAAGAACTACCGTCTGAACGTGGCGCAACGGATGATACAGGAAGGATCGGGAGATGTGAATGTTTCCGAAATAGCCTATGCTGTAGGATTCAACGATCCTAAATATTTTACGAAGTGTTTCAAAGAGTTCTTCGGATATTTGCCGAGCTCGAAGCTGGGGAAGAAGGGGTAAGAAGGTGTGTCATTCTTTACTATATTCGTCCCAAACTTTTCTATTTTCTCCTTACATAAAAAAATAAACGCTTACTTTTTTGCACATCACCCAGAAGAATGAATACCATGAAAACCAAACTCTGTTTACTCATTTTGTTAATAGTAGGCTTATCCGTTCAGTTATCAGCCAACCCTATAAACGGTTTGCTCGAAAGAATTGATAAGGGAGCATCGAAGAAATTTGTTATCGAATTCAAGAAAGGTGCGGATGATTTTTTCGAACTGGACCAGAAAGGAACTAAAGTCGTAGTCCGGGGTAATAACTATGTGAATATAGCGACAGGTATCAACTGGTATCTGAAATATTATGCCGGTATCCAACTGTCATGGAATGGTATGCAGGCGAAATTGCCGCAGGTACTTCCTCCTGTCTCCCGAAAAGAGCGTCACGAAACATCTCTCTCACTCCGTTACGATTTCAACTATTGTACCTATTCCTACACCATGGCCTTTTGGGATTGGGAACGCTGGGAGAAAGAAATAGACTGGATGGCTCTACATGGTATCAATCTCCCTTTGGCAGCCGTAGGCCAGGAATGTATCTGGTTCAATATGCTTCAAAAACTGGGATATTCTAAAGATGAAATTAACCGATTCATTGCCGGCCCTGCTTTTCTTGCCTGGTGGGCAATGAATAATCTGGAAGGATGGGGCGGACCTAATCCGGATTCCTGGTATGTACAGCAGGAAGCTTTGCAGAAGAAAATTTTGAAGCGTATGCGCGAATATGGCATTAAACCTGTATTTCCGGGATATTCAGGTATGGTTCCCCACGATGCTGATGAGAAGTTGGGACTGAACCTGACCAAGTCTGATTTATGGAACGGCTTTACCCGTCCTGCTTTCCTGCAACCTACCGATGTCCGCTTTGCCGAGATTGCCGATTTATATTATCAGGAACAAGAGAAGCTTTTCGGCAAGGTCGATTATTATTCTATGGACCCTTTTCATGAAGCTGAGAATGCCGCTTCAGTAGATTTTGATGCGGCCGGGAAAGCTATTATGGCGGCTATGAAAAAAGTGAATCCGAAAGCCACCTGGGTAGTGCAGGGCTGGACAGAGAATCCTCGTCCCGAGATGATAAAGAATATGCAGAATGGAGATCTGCTGATACTGGACCTGTTCAGTGAATGTCGTCCTATGTGGGGAATCCCTTCCATCTGGAAGCGTGACAAGGGGTATGAACAGCACAATTGGCTGTTCTGTATGTTGCTCAATTTCGGTGGCAATGTGGGACTTCACGGTCGTATGGACCAGTTACTCGATAATTTCTACCTGACTAAGAATAATCCGTTAGCTGTTCACCTGAAAGGAATAGGTCTGACCATGGAAGGTGCAGAGAATAACCCCATGATGTTTGAACTGATGTGCGAACTTCCCTGGCGACCGGAGAAATTCACGAAAGAAGAATGGCTGAAAGATTATCTCTTTGCCCGTTATGGTGTAAGAGACGAGAAGATAGAAAAAGCATGGACTTTGCTTGCCAATACCATTTATAACTGTCCTTTCGGAAATAACCAACAAGGTCCTCATGAGTCTATTTTCTGCGGACGTCCTTCGCTGAATAACTTCCAGGCATCGAGCTGGTCGAAGATGAAGAACTATTATGATCCTACCGTTACGGAAGAAGCAGCACGGCTGATGGTGGAAGTAGCCGATAAATATCGTGGTAATAATAACTTTGAATATGACTTGGTAGACATCGTACGACAGTCTCTTTCCGATAAAGGACGTATTGTTTATAACCGGACCATTGCTGACTTCAAAAGCTTTGATAAACGCAGTTTTGCCGTGACTCCCGGAAATTCCTGGATATATTGCTGTTGCAGGATAAATTGCTGGGTACACGTAGTGAATTCCGTGTAGGCCGTTGGATAGAGCAGGCACGCAATTTGGGGACTACTCCCGAAGAAAAAGACCTGTACGAGTGGAATGCCCGCGTGCAGATAACCACTTGGGGCAATCGTGTTTGCGCTGATGACGGTGGTCTGCGCGACTATGCCCATAAGGAATGGAACGGTATTCTGCGCGATTTCTATTATAAACGTTGGGCAGCCTACTGGCAAACTCTTCAGGACCAACTGGATGGTAAACCCGAAGTTAAGCTGGATTATTATGCGATGGAAGAACCCTGGACACTGGCAAAGAATCCGTATAGTTCGGTTCCTGAAGGAAGCTGTGTGGATGTGGCGAAAGAAGTGTTTGAGAAGGCAATGAGATAGTATAACTGAGATACAACCAACTGTGCATATTGATATTTAGAAAGTATATGGAAAACTCTCACCCCCTTTCCACTTCCCCACAGAAGAAGCGACTTTTGTCTCTTGATGTGCTGCGCGGAATTACTGTCGTCGGTATGATCCTCGTCAATAATTCCGGTGGGAAGTTATCTTATGATTCTTTGCAACATTCTGCATGGAATGGGCTGACTCTTTGTGATCTGGTCTTTCCGTTCTTTTTTTGTTCATCATGGGAGTTTCCACTTATATTGCTTTGAGCAAGTTCCATTTTCAAGCATCTGGTTCAGTGGTCCGTAAGGTACTGAAACGTACTCTTGTCATTTTATGCATCGGCTGGGCTATTCACTGGTTTCACTTTATTTGTGATGGAGATTTCTTCCCTTTTGCCCATCTTCGGCTTACGGGAGTGCTGCCGCGTATAGCCTTGTGCTATTGTGTAGTTTCCTTTGTAGCCTTGTATGTCAATCATAAATATATCGGCTGGATCATTGGTTGCCTTATCGCCGGATATGCCGTATTGCTTTGTATAGGCAACGGATATGCACCGGATGATACAAACCTTCTGGCTATCATAGACCGGAATGTATTAGGTGCAGACCACCTTTATCATAAAAGCCCGATAGATCCGGAAGGACTTACCAGTACCCTTTCTGCTATCGCTCATACCTTGATCGGCTTCTGTTGTGGGAAAATCATTCTGGCTAAGGAAGCTTTGGAACAGAAAACACTGAAATTGTTTGTTGCAGGTTTTATTCTGATGGCATGCGGTTTTGTGCTGACAGAAGCCCTACCGTTGAATAAGCGTATTTGGTCGCCTACATTTGTGTTAGTAACATGTGGATTGGCAGCCATGCTTCAGTCTGTGCTGATTTATTTCATTGATATGAAGGAAAAGAAGAACTGGTGTCGTTTCTTTGAAATATTCGGTGTTAACCCTTTGTTTCTCTACGTACTCAGCGAGGTAGCAGCTATTGTCATTGGCGCCACCGGAAGTAAGCCGGTGATTTACGAAGGGGTACATTTTCTGATAACCGATCCTTATCTGGCATCTGCCGTTTACGCCCTTGCCTTTACACTGCTGATGGGAGCGTGCGGCTATCCATTGTATAAAAAAGAAAATCTATATAAAAATATAATAATGATGAGACGAACAATCTATACATGCTATTCTCTGTTACTGGCAACTGTGTTGCTGCCGGGTACTACTTCGTGTACCAGTCGTTGTGGGACTGTTGACGAGTCGCGATTATCTTATATCGATACTCGTGTAGGTACCGCCCCCAGTGCGACCCATACAGCGGGGTTGTTTGGCAGGGATACGGAAGAATACGGGCAAACCCTTCCGGCGGTACTCGAACCCAACGGAATGAACTTCTGGACTGCGCAGACGCGGGACACGGAGGAGAAATGCATAGCACCCTATTATTACGCAGATACTCTGTTGCAAGGCTTTCGTAACTCCCACTGGATTGTGGGCGGATGTACGCAGGACTACGGTTCTATGACGTTGATGCCGCTCTTCGGTAAATTGCGTTGCCAGCCGGAAGCACGTTCCACCCGTTTCTCCCATGAGAAAGAAACGGCAACACCGGCTTATTATACGGTTTCCCTGCCGGATGAGAATATCTATGCCGAAATGACGGGGCGTTCGCGTTCCGCAATTTTCCGTTTCACATACAGCAAAGCGGGAAAAGGTTATCTGGTGGTAAACCCTAACAGTGATGAAGGTCAGGGATATATCTGCATCGACACCCTTAACAATCAGATTTACGGATATAATCCTGTTCACCGCATTTATCAGGGTTGGGGAAAATCGGCAGGGTATAGCGGATATTTTATCATTCAGTTCCAAAAGAAGCTGACGGATTACGGTGTGTTCAAGGGAGATTCTTTGTCTCCCGGCGTCATTCAGATAGGAGATGCGGCGCAGATAGGTGCCTATGTGGAGTTTGATGTGACCGAAGGTGAAGAGGTATTAGTGAAAGCTGCCTCCTCTTTTACCGACCGGGATGGTGCTTTGAAGAACCTGAAAGCTGAAATTCCTCATTGGGACTTTGGACAGACTTGCACAGAGCTAAGACAGATGTGGGAGAAACATCTCTCTGCTATTGATGTAGAGACCGAACGACTTGCAGACAAGGAAATGTTTTACGGTGCTTTCTATCGTGCTTCTTTTCTGCCGCATACATTCAATGATATAGATGGCCGTTATCCCTCTTTTGCGAATGGCACTCCGATATGCCAACTTCCTGAAGGAGAAACGTATTATGAGGATTATAGTATGTGGGATACCTACCGTGCCCTGCATCCGATGATCAATCTGCTTTTTCCGACAAAGGGGGGAGATATGATGCAATCTTTGGTGCATAAATATGAACAAGGTGGTTGGTTGCCCATCTTTCCTTGTTGGAATAGCTATACTGCCGCTATGATAGGCGATCATTGTATCTCCGCCATCAGCGATGCATACTGTAAGGGGATTCGTAATTTCGATGTGGACAAGGCTTATGAAGGAATGCGTAAGAATGCCTTTGAAACTCCTTCTAACCTTGATGAATATAAAAATGGTATGGGGCGTCGAGCTCTGACCTCTTATCTGGAGTACGGATATATTCCTCTTGAGGACGGTGTACCTGATGCTTTTCATACAAAGGAACAGGTATCACGTACCTTGGAATATGCTTATGATGACTTTGCCCTTGCACAGATGGCAAAAGCTTTGGGTAAGACGGATGATTACCAGGCATTGATACGGCGTGCTGCCAATTATCGCAATGTGATAGATCCCCGTACGGGATATGCCCAGGGGCGCCATGCCGATGGTACTTTTCTGAATGATGCCAATGCTTTTAATTTTGCCCGTTTTATTACTGAAGGTGCCCCCTGTCACTATACCTGGTACGTGCCGCAAGATCCATACGGACTGATGGCAAGTATGGGAGGGAAAGATAAGTATGTAGCCAAGTTGGATTCCATGTTCAGTGAACAACGTTACTGGCATGGAAACGAGCCTTGTCATCAGGTTGCTTATATGTTCAATTATGCAGGTGAACCCTGGAAGACTCAGAGTGCTGTCCGCCACGTTATGGAAACGGAATATCTGAATGAACCGGGTGGACTTTCCGGCAATGACGATGCCGGACAGATGTCGGCTTGGTACATGTTTGCCGCTATGGGATTTTATCCGGTGTGTCCCGGTACTCCGTATTATATACTTGCCAGCCCCTCATTCCCCAGCTTCACGCTGAATCTTGAGAGTGGAAAGAAGTTCACAGTGAAAGCCCGTAACGCATCGCAGAGGAATATCTATATTCAGTCGGCAACGCTGAACGGAAAACCTTATACGCGAAACTACATTACCCATCAAGATATAGTGAACGGTGGTGTGATGGAGTTTGTGATGGGGGATAAACCGAATAAGGAGTGGGGAACGGCAGCGGAAGACTGTCCGCCGACGGTGATTGAGTGATGAGCTACATGCTACGAGCTGCAAGTGCCTTCCGGTATGTTAGTATAAAAATAATAGTTGATAGCTTATAGGACTATATAGCGCAGCACTCGTAACTTGCAGCTCGTAGCCCGTAGCTTACTAATTTTAAGAAAGATAACTTATATGAGAGCAAAAGCATTTTTGTTTGTCCTGTGCAGCATCTTGCTGTTAGGGGCATGCGGCACTCCGAAGACCGGAGGGACTATTTATAACATTATGGACTACGGAGCCAAAGGTGATGGTGTCACCGATGATGCCGCGGCTATACAAGCTGCTATCGATCAGTGTTCCAAATCGGGTGGCGGAACGGTACTGGTTCCGGCAGGGCGTACTTTCATGTGCAGCCCTTTCCATCTGGCCTCATTTGTGGAACTGCATCTGGAACCTAATTCCTGTCTGCTTGCCAATCCTGATGAGGCTGCCTATACACTGAGCGCTTTCCGTGATAATCGTGGTGAAGGCATGATGTGGATTTATGGTCAAGATCTGAAAGAGGTATCCATCACCGGAACAGGAGCCATAGATGGAAACGGTGTCTCCTTTATGGGTAAGGAACTGGAAGACTCTTATGAACTGAAACCGGTGACCGACTTTGATCCCCGTCCGCATGTACTGACGCTTATCAATATAGAGAAAACAGTGATCCGTGATGTGACAATCCGCAACAGTGCCTATTGGACGGTTCATCTCATCGGTTGCAACGATGTCTCCATCGATGGCATCTCTATCCTGAATAACTTGAAGATACGCAACGGTGACGGCATCGATGTAGACCATTCCAAGAATGTGCGCATAGCCAATTGCCATATCGAATCGGGTGATGACTGCATCTGTCTGAAGAATCGTCGTGAGTTTGAAGAATACGGTTCGTGCGAAGACATAGTTGTAACCAACTGTACTATGGTTTCCCGTTCCTGTGCCATCAAGATCGGTTCGGAAAATATGGATAAGATTAATAATGTACTGTTCAATAACTGTATCATTAAGAACAGTAACCGTGGCATCGGTATTCAGAACCGGGATGAAGGAACGGTTACCAATGTGATTTTCTCTAATATGATTGTGGATTGCATGTTCTTCTCTGATGTCTGGTGGGGAAAGGCGGAACCTATTTACGTGACTTCCTATCCGCGTGCCGTAGGCAGTCATAAGGATGCCGGCTGGCGTTTCCCGAAGGGAGCTACCGAAGGACGTTGCGGAGAGGTGAGCCGTATTTACTTTTCAAATATCAAATGCACCAGCGAGAACGGCATCTTTGTAGGTGGGGATACACAAGACAAAGTGAATCATATCTACTTTGAAGACGTAGACCTGCTATTGCAAAAGCGTACGGCTTATGAGGGTGGTATCTATGATAAACGTCCGTGTGTGGGCGAAGGGTTTATCCATGATAAGACGTATGGTTTTTATATCGATACGGCATCTGATATTCTGATAGATGATTGCACCGTTACTTGGGGAGATATCCGTCCCGATCAGGCAGCAGAAGGCATTGGGCAGAGGGATGTTCGTAATCTGAAAATAAAGAAATAAAAGTGATAAGCTACAAGCTACTGATTCATATTAATAACTTAAATTCGTCACGAAGATGAGACAAAGCATAATTTTTATCTTGTATTTGCTGTGTACTTTCACAGCTCGTTCCCAGTCTGCATTAACTCCGGAGCAGACAGGAAGTATTTATTATGCTTATCCTGTTCCTTCATCCACCTATACTCCTGCCCCTACTGGTTATGAGCCTTTCTACATCAGTCACTACGGTCGTCACGGTTCCCGCTGGATGACGGCGGATGAGCGTTATACGGAAGTTATCTGCGTCTTTGATTCCCTTTATCAATGTTCCGAACTGACCCCCTTGGCGTGGATGTCCGCGAACGTCTGCATAAGGTTTGGGAAGATGCCCGCGGATGTAGTGGAAGTATCACCCCACTTGGCGAGCGCCAGCACCGTGAGATAGCCGAACGGATGTATCATAACTTTCCGCAAGTATTTCGGGGGGGACGCTTTCATTGACGCCCGCTCATCCACTTCCCTGCGTTGTGCCATGAGTATGAGTTATTTCACCGAACGCCTGAAAGAACTGAATCCTGGCCTGCAAGTAAACCGTAGAGCTTACCATCGGTATATGGATTATATCGCCTATACATCCCCCCGAAGGTGAGAAATTTGCTTCTGAGAAGGCTCCGTGGAGGCGTAGCTTCAGAGAGTTTGAAAAAAAGAACGTCCGTCCCGAACGTCTGATGGCCTCCCTGTTTGTGAAGCCTGAAGCGATAACGGATCAAGACGCCATGATGCGCAGCCTTTATTGGATTGCCGCTGATATGCAGAATGTTGAGTTGGATTTGTCTTTCTATGATATCTTTGAATATGAGGAATTAGTAGGAGTTTGGAAGACAGTGAATGCCCGCATGTATGTTTGCAATGCTGCTGCTCCGCTCAATGGCGGCCTGATGCCTCGTTGTGCCGTACCTTTGCTGCGTAATATCCTGGAAAGTGCGGATGCCGCCATAGAGAAAGGAACCCCTGCGGCCGATCTCCGTTTCGGACATGATACTCATCTCATTCGTCTGCTTGCTTTGATGCAGATAGAAGGATGTAGTAATCAGGAGGTGGATATGGAGAAGTTTCATCTTGCCTGGCAAGATTACCGGGTTTCTCCTATGGGAGCTAATCTTCAACTGATTTTCTATCGCGATAAGAAGAATGATATACTGGTGAAATTTCTGTTGAACGAGTGTGAAGTGACACTGCCGTTGAAGAGCAAAATGGTTCCTTATTATTCATGGAAAGAGGTTGAAACTTTCCTGGCGGAGATAATAGGAAAAGAATAGCCGTAAAGTAAGAATATATAAAGGATTACCACCCAATCTCAGCGTTTATAGAGCAATCAACTCCTGTTTTGACTAAAAGTTGTATTTTTTTATCCTAAAATAAATACAACTTGTGCAAAATATATATATCTTTGTATCAGAGAATATGCTTTTACTTTAAAGTAACAGGCAATAAAAGAATCGTTTAACATAAAAACAGGAAGCGTATGAATAGAATTCTTAAGATGGGACTTTTAAGTGTCATTGTAGGCGCCTTGTATTCTTGTAGTTCCGATAGTCTATACGATCCGGACAAAGCAGGAGATGTAAAGCTTGCTCAGTATGAAGCAGCTTTTGTAGGAAAGTATGGAGCAATTGCTTCTAATCAGAATTGGGGATTTGGAGGGACAACAACACGTAGTTCCAATCCTAATAGCAATCAATGGAAGGACTTCGTGGAAGTTCCCTCAAGTGATGATCTTACTTCTGAGAAAATAAACAAAATTGTAGAGCTTTTCAAAGATCCTTCAAAGGCCACTGTTATAGAGAGTGTGAATTGGTCGGATTTCTTTGTTCAGCATGTCTACTATGGAAATAAGGACAATATGAATCAATTGGCTGTACATAAGGAGAAGAATGGGACTCCGGATGAGGTTTACAATTTCAATAAATCAGCCGGAAGTATCATGTTTATGTATGACAGCGGTACAAGTTCATTCAGCTATAAGGGCGAAGGAGGCACCAGATATGATGAACATATAATAATATTCTATGAAGGAGATTATTATGTTGGACTTGATTTTGAGTGCTATATGAATCAAAACACTCCACCGGATGGAGATTATAGCGATTGGATCGTACGAATTGTTCCGGCTAAATATATAAAAGCCCAAAGAATCATGGCGGAAGATCTTACAATATCTGGTGGAGATTTCGATTTCAATGATGTTGTATTTGATGCCGTAACCGTGAATGGTGCAACTGTGGTGACCTTACAGGCAGCCGGTGGTACAATGCCTTTGTATATTGAAGACAATGAAGTACACGAACTGTTTGGCGTTTCTCAATCCACAATGGTGAATACTTATGACAAGCAGGCAAAAGCTCCGGTAATATTCCGACTAAAGAACAGATATAACGATATAAAAGATATACCCGTTCGCGTGAATGATGTGATATTGCCGGCAGAAGTGGGGAAAGCTCCAGGGAAACTGTGCTGCCCGACTACCTGTGAGTGGACTGATGAACGGCAGAACATTGAAATCAAGTATCCGAATTTCCAGGCAGCAGTGGAAAACGGCAATATCAATTGGTGGGAGTAATCAGTAATTCTGCTACTCTTCTTGTGATAGAATAGAAAACGAAATCTAAAGAATATATTTCCCATTCAACCCGGATTCTGATCCGGTTGAATGGGAAATTTGTTTTGATGATAGAGATTCATCAATGGGTCTTTGTTTGTCATAAGTTTTTAGATTTGTGTCAACATCAAATGGCTGAATTCCGTCAAATGCATATACTGGCAAACTATAATTACAGGATTTTTAGTTTCAGTCTTTCAGCCGGTTCTTCTAGTATCTATATATGGGTGCCATTGGATCTATAGATGCGGCACGTTGGATCTATAGATGCGACACGTCCGATCTATAGATCCAACAGGTCCGATATATAGGTGGGTCACGCCTATTGTTGATGAACGACTTAAGAGTTTCGCAAGTGTGCAACGAGCGGATTTAATAGAATAATAATAATGATGCTAATATTTTCATTCTGCAAGCATAAAGATATTATTATGTGCATTCCGCTAACATGTGCTTGATGCAAACAGGTTCTTCTGGCTCAATGAATCCTCATTTTCCTTGAAACAGACCATCTGTTTGCCTCGAACTAACCATGTAATTGAGCATAACTAACCATGTAATAAGGTATAACTAATAATGTAATTGCGCACAACTAACTATGTAATTTGCAAAATGGCTACACCTTTTGCCCAAAAGGGTGTAGCTATCCTGCAAAAAAGGGTGACACCATCCGGATGAAAGGGTGTAGCCTTCTCCAAAACCGGTTTATTCTGTTCTATCTGAATACGAGCTCCAGCCATCCTGCAAGTTTCATTTTGCAGTAATACTGTTAATCATAAAGACTATTTAAAGCGGATCGGTAGATAAAAAGATCATAGTGATTCTTTTTCTTGCAGACAGCAATCACTGTACGTTTTTACTAAACGTTCTCCTTGCGCTTTTCACTTCTTCCCCTCCGACAGTGCTGAAAGAAAGCATTCTCGCACGTTAGAATTATCAATTTGACATATTGACATATCGGTCGCATCACTGAGTGATTCCGGGATGGTTCAGCTCATTCAGCGGAGGTTTCAGCCGTAAAGCTTATAAATGAGGCGATTCGGGAATAGGCTGAAGAACTGAAAGATAAAAATGAAAATAAAAGTATGTCCTGACAAAGTAAGAAAGTAACTTTACTCAAGTTTTGCATGTAACCTTTCAGGCTGCTTGCGAAACTCTTGAATAACTTTATAGTCCCGAGTTCATCCGTCCCAAGTTGTTTTTTAAGTGTTACCTAATAAAACCAGTATAATCTGTACCAAGTTATTTTTTAGTCATTACTAAGTTGGAGAATAATGGATGTAACATAATAATATGCCGAAAGGGGCGTTGTTTCATCTGCATTGTCTGACTAGAGGAGAGAAAGAACAGGTGTTTCATATAGAGAATGGAGTGCAGGTGTTTGTCAGAAGACTTGGTTTCTTATCAATTGAATATTCGGGAGTTGAAACTGTGCTATTTAGTTCGTGCCCGATTGGGCAATAAAACAATTTCGATCCTTTTTAATATAACTCCCCGATCTGTGTTGAAGGCTAAACAACGTATTAAGATTAAATTGGCTTTATCTGCTACAGATAGTCTGGATATTTATATACAGAACCTTTCACATAGCTGACTGGATGGAGAGGATGACGAATTCTGAAAGCTTGTTGATAGAAGGTGGCATCTTTTGTAACGAAAGATGCCACCTTCTATATGAGGGGATTATGTGATAAATAAAGTTTTTTATAAGGAAGGTAATTCGGGAGTGCTTATTTCCCAGTTAATCCCTAACGGGTTATTGCGCATTCTCCATACTAACGAAAGTTTTGGATTATCCAGTATCCACATTTCGCATCCTTCCACAGCATCTTTCACATGAATGAGTGGATAACCCAAAGCTCTCTCATTGCTATCCAGAACGGAGTATGTTGTCTGATTGTATACAAGTGTATTCTGTTCCTTCAGCTGTTTATAGGCGGAGCGGGAAAGGAAGTAAACCGTTTCCTCCGGAGAGAGCTGTACGTGCTTACCGTCTTCCGGTTGCAGGAAACTGAGCTGTACGGCCTGCTCTATGGACTTAGGTCCCATGGTATAACTTCCCGATTGCCATTTTAGGTTGCGTTCTATTCCCCAATACAGACAGATTGAATCCTGCTTTTCGCGGAAAGACATTTCATACTTCCGTGTCTGTCCGTGCAGTTTGAATACAAATAGCAGTGTATCGGGTACAATGCTCTGTGCCAACAGGCTTCCGGTGAAGCCCAGGCACAATAAGACGGATAGAATTATATGTTTCTTCATCATTTCTTGTTTTCTTCGTTCAACAATAATTGCTGCCCCCATTCACTTGGTTTCTTTCCCATCTTCAGGATTAGTTCACCACCGGCAATGATGTCTTTATGCCGTATAGCTGAGTAAGGGTAAGCCGCTCCGTTCAGTGTGACGGATTGTATGTATCTGTTCTTGTCCGAAAGCCCCTGGGTGGAAATCCGGAAAGTCCTTCCGTTATCCAACCGGAAGATTGTTTCTTCCAATAAAGGAGTGTTGATAAGATAATAATCTTGTCCGGCATTGGGATATAATCCCATCATGTGGAAAGCAAGACAGGACGACATGGCACCCGAGTCGTCATTTCCCGGTAGTCCGACAGGACCATCGTTGTAGTTCTTGGAGATGATTTCACGGATACGGTCGCTGCTCCGGTAGGGCTTTCCCAGCCAATGATAAAGACAGGGGAGAGGAAAGACGGTTCATTGTTTACATTGAAGAAGCCCCTTGTCGAAGAAAATATCCAGACGTGTTTCAAACTTCTCTGCACCGCCGCATTTCTCAATCAGTCCGGGAACATCGTGCGGAATACTCAGAGAATACTCCCACGAAGAAGCTTCATAGAAGAACATGTCCCACCAGGGAGTGTACCAGGGGCCTTCAAAGGTGACGGGGGTATAGGTAAAAGTTGGTTTTTGTATCTTGGATTTTCCGAAAGTGATTTCATCCAGCCAATTGCCCTTTTCATCACGAGGCAGGATAAAGCCTTTGGCACCGGCATGTTCATAATCGCCACGCCAGAGATTCTTCCAATTTCCGGATTGTTTCAGGTAGTGTTGGTAAAGATCCTCTTTTCCCAGACCTTTGGCAACCAGGGCGATGGCATAGTCACAATAAGAATATTCTACGGTGCGGTTTCCGGCGCGAGGGATGCCGTAGGGGATATAGCCGAGTTCCAGATAGGGGATTAGTCCGCCACGCCCTTCCGCTTCATGGCGGTCGCCGGGGCAGACGGTTGCATCTTTCAGCATGGCTTGCAGACCGAGTTCATAGTCTATTCCTTCCAGACCTTTTACGAAAGCATCGGCTATTACGATTTCAGCATTCGAACCGCCTTGGGTACGACCATTGCTGTTACCGCTACGGGCGTCGGGCATGTAGCCGTCTCGTTTGTAGATGTTGATAAGTGAACGGACGATGTCTGTTTCACGTTTCGGGTCTATCAGGGTGATGAGTGGAGTAGAAGTGCGGTAAGTGTCCCAGATGGCGTAGAAGTCATCGTAATAAGGTTCGTCATCTGCCCAGAGAGGATTCTCTCCACTGCGGTCTACAGGCATAATCATGGTATGATAGAGGCCGGTGTAGAACATACGTTTTTGTGCTTCGGGGGTGCGGGGAGAGATTTCAATTCTTTGGAGTAAATCTTCCCATTGGGCCAGTAACTGTTTGTGTACAGTTTCGAATGACCAGTGAGGAATGTCAGTATGGGCATTCTGACGTGCTTTCAGTGAGCTGAGGAAGGAGATACCTACTTTCAGTTGTATAACGTCTTCAGAAGAGTTGAAGCGCAACAGGGCTCCGGTCTTTTGATGTGAGTCGTATTGGAACTTCTCATCTGTGATCTTATCGCTTTTCCAGGTAGCTGTATTTACGAAAGGCTTGTCGGTTTCTGCGTAAAAGTAAACTGTATAGGCACGGCCATTGTTCCATCCGCCGCGAATACGGGTGTAGCCGATGACTTCATGGTCGGAGACGATTTGTATTTCGGAACCTACGAATTGCTGAGCTTCGCGGGCATCGGGTACGGGGCTTTCACCTAAGAAGAATCCGGCATCGATGGCCAGTGATTTCAGGGAGTCTTTGGGGTAGGTGAACCGATAGAACGATGCTTTGGGGGCGGTGGTAATTTCTGTTTGTATGCCGGAAGACTGGAATTGGGTGGAGTAATATCCTAATTTTATTGTTTCGTCCTTGCGATGGTCGATGTGATTGATGCGGTCCATTCCGTTGCAGAAAGGCATTACAAGGATGTTTCCGTATTTGGGGCCGCCACCTGTTCCGCTAACGTGTACTTGGGAGAAGCCGTCCACCTGTTCGGGCATGGGCAACCAGCCGCTGTTGGGACGTGGGGTACAGTCCGGTGAGGGTTTCACCATTCCGTAGGGGCAGGAAGGACCGATGAAGACACGGCCCAGTCCCTCGGAACCGATAAGCGGATCGACGTAATTGGTAAGTCCGGTATCTTGTGCAAAAGTATTTGTTGAGAATAACAATAGGAAGGATAGTGTGATTAGTTTGGTTTTCATTGGTAGAAGTTTTTGTTTGAATGAAAAAGCCAGGCACTGCAACTGACTAATTTGGGTGTATCAGTTGCAATGCGGGGCTTTAGGTTTTAGAAACTCTAAAAGAAAACAATAAGTAGATGTTCATAATTAGTTTGCACTATAAATTATCATTTATTCGCCTGTCATTATGTGAACTAATTATGAACATCTACTTAGCTTTAATATCCCTTATTCTGTTCCCAGTTGGTGTTGAGGTTCAATACATCGTTGCTCAAAGGCAGCAAACGATTTGTTAATGCATTCGCGTTTGGGTTTAGACTCTTGAATCCCCAATTACGCTCAAAGTCACCAAAGCGAATCAAGTCATTGCGGCGCCAATGCTCGTCAAGAAACTCGCGACCGCGCTCGTCTAAAATATCTTGTAAAGACGGATTGGTGGCTATGGTAGGAGCGTTCACATAAGATCGAATCTGATTGAACAGACTTTGTGGTGTGTCACCGCGGGTAGCGGATGCACCTCTTACAATAGCTTCGCATTTCATCAGCAGGATATCTGCATAGCGGAAAATAGGCACATCGTTACTTTGATGACGGGAATGAGCATTTACTTCTTCTACATAGGGAAAGAATTTGATAGATTTATATCCTTGTATCCATCCGGTCAAGTCCTTACCAGTATTGAGATCACCATCTTGTTTTATCAATGTAATCTGCTTGGTGAAAGTGACCGGAGTTTCATTGTTGTATAAGTTGCGTACATTTGTTTTTTCACCAGTGACGGCATCGTACTGGTAGAGATCAAATGTTTCGGCTGTGCCATCACCGGCAATAACATCGTTACGACGATCTCCCGGTAGACAGAACAACTCTGCAAACTCAGGAGTTAATGCCATATTCCCACCTACAGAAGAAGACAGAGCAACGGGTAGAAGCCATTGTTCTTCTGTCCTTGACGCCAAGTACGGAAACGGGCATAATATAAAGCATGGTCGTTGTCGTCAGTAATTGCGTCAAATGGCATGGCGTAAATGAAGTCCTTAATATGTGCTCCGTTATTGTACAGGAACTTTTTCTTGTAATCATCACTCAGATCGAACAGACCGGATTCAATTATATCATCACACATTGCTACGCATTCGTTTATCTTTTCATTTGCAGCGGTAGAAGACCAACTGGCACTGGTAACATCCTGTGTATAGACATTCCAGTTAATATAAAGTTTGGCGAGCAGTGCGTCTACCATCCAGCGAGTAGGCTTACCATAAGTGTTTTCGGAGACTTCTGTCGGGCAGTAATCACGCACTTCTAATAGTTCGGATTCAATCCAGCGAGCTACATCGGCACGTGGAGAGCGGTTGACAATGCCGCTCTCATCCAGTAGACGATAGTCGATAATGGGAGTATCTCCCCAGTTGTCCATTAGCAGAAAAGTATAGAAAGCACGTGCGGCGCGTACTGGTGCGGAAACTGTAGCATTTTCATCTCCCAAATCTATGAGGACTTGGTTACATTTGGTAATGCCGCTTTGAATATCGTTATAGACATTCAACTGGCTTTTACAGGCATTGGGATCGACGTTATGGAGTGAGAAGTTGGCCATGTCACGTTCGTTTAGATAGTCACCACCGAAACTGACTGCCGTATATTCGTCTGAATTACATGAAATTCCTTCATCGTAGCGACGGCCAAGCGCAGCACGGAACGCATAATAAGCATCGCTTATTTTGGCTTCTATAGCAATCTCAGAGTCGGTAGGGTATTTTGTATAGACCGATTTTATATCTACATCCAAATCAGTGCAACCTACAGTTGCAAGTGCCATCAAGACACCGGAAAGAATATATCTTGTTTTCATATTCATATTTTCTTTTTTAAGGAGTTAGAAATTGATATTCACGCCAAACATGAAGGTGCGAGTACGTGGGTAAGTAGTATTGCGCCAGTCAATACCCGGTTGTAAGCCACCTAGATTGATTTCAGGGTCTACTCCCTTATAACCGGTTAAGGTAAACACATTATTGCAGGTAGCATAGATTTTCAGACTGTTTACCCAGTCACCCAGTTTGCCGAAATCGTAACCTAATGATAACGAAGCCAGGCGTAAATAAGAACCGTTCTCTATATAGCGGTCCGATGGAGCTTGAGCACGTGTATCAGTAGCCTTTTGCATGGTAGCCACTTCGCTTAATACATTCTTGCCGGTATTGAGCAAGGTCACATTGTTGTAGAAGGCACGTGTTGCATTGAAAATTTTGTTTCCAGCAATGCCTTGAAAGAAGGCAGTCAATGACCAGTTCTTGTAGGTAAAGGCATTGTTCCATCCGAAAGTAACCTTAGGCTGTGCAGAACCAGCTTTGCGGCGATCGCCATCATCCGGGGCATCGGTGGTGCCTATCAGATTTCCCTCTGCATCATAGTCATTGAAGATGGAACCACCGTCTTCATTGTAACCGGCCCATTCCCAAACGTAGAACTGACCTACCGGGCTGCCCTCCATCAGTCTCTGGACATTGGTAGTAGCATAGCCGCCTACGTCTGGATTGCCATAATCACGGTAGTTCACAGAATAAGTATCATTGGATAGTGACTCCACGTTGTTTTTGTTGTGGGCAATGTTTAAGGTTGTATTCCAGGTGAAGTTGTTTGTTATTACTGGGGTGGCATTGATGGTTAGTTCGATACCTTTGTTGCTGATTTCGCCTACATTGGCGGTCATTGTGCCGTAAGGATAGCGGTTGGTAGAAACTGGGTAGTCATAAATTAAATCTTTTGTGCGCTTGTCGTAGTATTCGATGGTACCGGTCAGTCGGTTGTTGAAGAATCCGAAGTCAATACCGACGTTGAACATGCCTGTACGCTCCCATTTCAGGTCTGGATTAGCATTTTTGGTAGCGGCCAGTGTACGGTAGCTGGAGGATGATCCTGTGACGGGATCCACGTAAGTGAACCAACCCGATGCACCGTAAGTTTGCTGTGCGGTATAGGCGTCAAATCCCAGTGAGTTACCGCTTACACCATAGCCTATGCGGAATTTCAGGTCATCAAACACTTTCTGATTCTTCATGAAATTCTCTTCTGTAATGCGCCATGCCAATGATACGGAAGGGAATGTACCCCAGCGGTTGTTCTTGCCGAAAGCGGAAGAACCATCGCGTCGTATGGTAGCTTGGAACAGGTACTTGCTGTTAAAACTGTAGTTTACGCGGCCATAGAATGAAATCATGCGCAGGGTTGAAAGTTTGTTGTCGCTATTAATGCCGTCAATATCCATATTGTTGGCCAATCCCATATTGTAATATTTCAGGTAATCGTCGTAAAAGTTGTATACAGTTAAGCCGAAGCCATCATTATCATCGTTCTGCTCCCAAGAGTAACCGGCCATCAAACCCAGTTTGTGTTTGTCGGCAAATACATGGTCATAATTGACGTAAGTTTCCATCTGCTTCTTGATGTTTTCCTTGGTGCTGCGTGAAGCCTGACCGTGGCGGGAAGAGATGTTGGGAAGTTGTGACTGTGTAGTATTGTAGTTACTGTAAATATACTGTTCGTTTTGATAAGAAAGATTCAGATTCCAATCTAGTCCGTCAATGATGTGAAGGGTTGCTTTGGCAATACCTTGCAACATTTTCTCTTTTGTTTTGTACTGATCTTCATAGACCATTGACAGCGGGTTATAACTTTGTGAGATACTTGTATTAGCGTACCAGGAACCGTCTGCATTCTTTACAGGAACCAGCGGATTGTAATAGTACATGGCATCCAGTACACTCCGTCCCTGATTTTCGGTTGAGGCCGTTTGTTTGTTGGTTATGCTTGCATTTACACTAACCGACAAATCCAGATGATCTTTCAGAGTTTTGGTTTGCAAGAAAGAACGGGCTGTGATGCGATCCATTGAAGTTCCTCTCACAACACCTTCTCGGTCGATGTAGTTGAGAGATGCACTATAGGTGGTTTTTTCATTGCCACCGTTGATGGAGATATTATGATTGTGGCTGAAACCGGAACGCAATACTTCATCCTGCCAATTGGTGTCGGCCGGGTTGTTTACATCGTAGTAGGGGAAAGGTCGACATTATTTGCGTTGGCATAGGCCAGAAGTTCGCTGGCATTCATCATGTCCAGAGTTTTCAAAGTATTATCTATAGCTACATAACCACTGTAGTTTACATTGGTTTTACCATTCTTGCTACCTTTCTTGGTGGTGACAATGATTACACCATTAGCGGCTTTTTGAACCATAGATGGCTGTGGCACTGGCATCACGAAGAACATCGATGCTTTCAATGTCTTCCGGAGCAATAAGCGACAGGCTGACGTCCGGGACGCCATCGATTACGTAGTATGGTTCCATGGCTGCACCCTCGCGTAAAGAAGATGTACCACGCAGAGATAGATGCCGAGCCATTAGGGTCACTGGTATTGGCAATGGTCAATCCCGGAACTTTTCCTTGTAGCAGTTGCGCCGGATTAGTGTAGACACCTACGTTCAAATCATCTGCTTTCACTGTTGTGATAGAGCTGGTAACATCCTTACGCGTCATGCTACCATATCCCACTACTACTACTTCATCTAATGTTTGGGAATCTTCCTCCATTACTACATTAATAGCGCTTTGGTTCACTTGAACCTCTTTTTTAGTAAAGCCAATGAAAGTAAATATGAGGGTTTGCCCTCTTTTCACTTCTATAGAGTATTTACCGTCAAGATCGGTGATACAACCATTGGTGGTGCCTTTTTCTAATACATTGACGCCTGCCAATGGCTCACCGGATTTGTCTGTAACAGTACCGGTAACCTTGTTCTGGGCAAATGCTAAGGTACTACTTAGCAAGAACACTACAAAGAGCACGCTTTGCGCAAATGTCCTTTTTCTTTTTAATTGTACATTCAGCATAAAATAAAGTTTTAGTTATAAATTATGTTCTCTTCTTCTGTATATTTATAAATATTATTCTGGCTGCAAAAGTAGGCTGTACTTATTACAGATATATTTCAAGTGTATTACAAGATTATTGTAATATTTTGATATACAATTAATTGAGATGAATGGAAGACAAAAGGATATTTGCTTTATATTACTATCTTTGGATAGATGTAATGTAAAGAATAAAGGCGGTCGTTCCATGTTGTCCTTTCTTATAAGTGACAACTTTGGGAAAAAAACGGGATAATGTCTTTGCCTCCATAGTATTTTAGATTTTGATTACTGCAAATCTAAGCCAATGAAGTTATAGTTAGGGAGAAAATGATGCAAATTAGGGGGAAAATAGTGAACTATTGTTTTTTTTCTGGATTATCCCGCCCAGTCTTCTCTATCCAGATTCCTGTATCCGATGGCTTCTGCCAAATGTGAGGGCTGTATCAGGTCACTGTTTTCAAGGTCGGCAATGGTACGTGCCACTTTTAGTATACGGTCATAGGCACGGGCGGAAAGATTAAGCCTGTTCATCGCATTTTTCAGTAAGGCAAGACCTTTGTCATCCGGACGAGCATATAGGGAAAGTAGTTTGCTGCTCATTTGTGCATTACAGTAAACGCCCGGAATATCTGCATATCTGTTTTCCTGAATTTGTCGGGCGGAGATTACACGCTCCCGTATGATGGAACTTGCTTCTCCCGGATGTGCATCGGACATTTTCTCAAAAGGTACAGGAACTACTTCAATTTGTAGGTCGATGCGGTCAAGTAGAGGACCAGAGATACGATTCAGGTATTTTTGTACTTGTCCCGGACTGCATACACAAGCTTTTGTCGGATGATTGTAATATCCGCAAGGACATGGGTTCATAGAGGCTACCAGCATAAAACTGGCAGGGTATTCCACATTGCTTTTCACACGGGAAATGGTGATCTTTCGGTCTTCCAGCGGTTGGCGGAGGACTTCCAGTACGCTGCGATTGAATTCTGGCAATTCGTCCAGAAAAATAAAATACCATTATGGGCAAGGCTGATTTCTCCTGGTTGTGGATAACTGCCTCCACCCGTCATGGCCACTGTGGAAATGGTGTGATGTGGATCGCGGAACGGGCGTTTTGAAATAAGCCCCGTATTGTTTTGCAGTCTTCCTGCCACAGAATGTATTTTTGTAGTTTCAAGGCTCTCTCCCAGGGACAGCGGGGGAAGAATGGATGGTAATCTTTTGGCAAGCATGGATTTTCCGCTTCCCGGGGCACCAATCAGAATAATATTATGTCCCCCTGCCGCTGCCACTTCCAGTGCACGTTTTACGTTTTCCTGTCCTTTTACATCTGCGAAGTCCAGATCAAAGCTACTTTGTTGTGCATAAAACTCTTCGCGGGTGTTGACGATGGTAGGAGTGAGTTCCTGCTTCCCATTGAAGAATTCTATTACCTCTTTGATGTTTTTAACTCCATATACTTGAATCTGATTGACTACAGCCGCTTCAAGAGCGTTCTGTCTGGGTACTATGATTCCCTCGAATCCTAATTCACGTGCTTTGATGGCAATGGGCAGAGCCCCCTTGATGGGTTGCAGGCTACCGTCAAGGCTCAGTTCGCCCATCATCAGGTAGCGGTTCAGCTTATCCGGTTGGATTACTTCTCCGGCGGCAAGCATACCAATGGCAAGTGGGAGGTCATAGGCGGAACCTTCTTTGCGGATATCAGCCGGTGCCATATTGATGATGATATTGCTGGTAGGTATCCGGTATCCATTCACTTGTAGGGCGGATATGATGCGTTGGTGGCTTTCTTTGACGGCCGAATCCGGTAGTCCGACAAGATAGAACATACAACCTCTTGAACTATTTACTTCGATGGTGATGAGAGTGGCGTCGATGCCTTGCACAGCCGCTCCGAAAACTTTGATTAGCACGTGTTTATTAGTGATTAGTGGTGAGTGATTTCTCCTTTTCTTTTTCAGCAATCTCTTTTAGCTTGTTCTCAATTGCTTTTTTCATCCAAATTTTTACCTTCTATTCTTCCCGTAGGACTGAGAAGTATATTGGTAGGAAGTGTCTGTATGGCAAATTGTTTGATAATCTCTCCGCTCCAGCCGGAGAAATCACAGACTTGTTCCCATTTCAGCGTATCCGCTTTGATGGTTTCCTGCCATTTCTTTTTTATCAAGATCGAGAGAAACGCCCAGCAATGCGAAGTTCTTATTCTTCTGCTCTTTCTTATAAATACGGCGGAACATGGCATTATTTGCACGGCTGACCGTATCCCACGAAGCCCAGAACTGTATGAGCAGGTACTGATCTTTAAAGTTGGAGCGACTTATATCTTTTTCTTCCGCATTGCGTAGTCGGAAGTAGGGCGCCGATTTCCCTACAGCTACTTTTTCTTCTTCTTCAATTCGCTTCAGCAATGCATCCATAAAGGGACGGTCCTTCAGTTCTCCGGTCATACGGTCGGCCAGTTTCTGGATTTGTGTCAAATCGGGTTGAGGGTTTTGCACAAAGTATTTATCCAGCAGATAGATACTGGCTAATGAAGCAGGATGTTCAGTAATGAAATTCTCCGCTTTCTCTTCCAAAGCTTTTCCGGACGGGGTACCCAATCCTTTTAGTTCCTGGTTGAAGTCTGTTAATTCTTTATTGGGGGCATTGCCGCTGATTTGTAAAGAGGATAGTTCGGCCATGGAGCCTTTTATTTGTATCTTATTCCCTTTATTCAGGAAAAGCGGATACTCTGTTCCATCGCTGAATAATAAGATTGTGGTGACTAACGTATCAGCAGAAAGTGTCGCGGAGAATTTATCTTTTTCGGCAATCAGTGTATCCATGCGGTCATGCATTCTGTCCGCACCATATAAATAGATGGTATCATTCCCCAATCCTTTGATTTCTCCACTGAGGCTGATACTATCGGTCTTCTTTCCACCACAGGCAGAGAGGCCGATTAATAGAAGATATAATAGACAGACGTTCTTCATCTCTAAATACTTTTTTGCGAAAGTACGGCTTTTGCAGATAATAAAAAAGAAATGCCCGACATTTCTCAACGCCGGGCATTCTACAGATATTTATTTATTTACTACTTAAAATCACTAATCGTAATTAGTGAAGAGCTTCTTACTGAATGATACTCATGAAATCTGCATTCGTGAAGTACTTAGCAAATTCCAGATCAGAAGCTGCTTTCTTAGCTAATGAAGAATCTTTAGCTACAGCGCTCTTCAAGCTGCTGGTAACCATAGAAGAATTGTTAGTTCTTGCACCTAATACAGCCATCAGGTACTCAGTATAAGCGTCTGGTTTTTCTACACTTGCCAAAGTGTTTTTAGCTTTGTTGTAGTCCTTAGCCAGGATCTGAGCCAAAGCGGCACTGTTAGATTTCGTGTTGCCGAATGCGCTTACAGCTCTGTCATATTGACCTTGAGCGATGTACAGGTTACCCAGAGCTTCGTTCAGTTCTTTTTTGCACCGGAAGCTTTACTCAGGTAAGTTTCAGCAGCGGCTTTATCACCTTTTGTCAAAGCGATCAAACCAAGGTTCATGTTAACTTCAGGAGCATCCTTGATAGAAGCAGCTTTCTTGAAGTAGCTTTCAGCCTTGTCAAGGTTACCTGATTGGTAAGCCAGTTTACCTAAGTTATTGTAAGCACGATAGTCGTTCGGATAAATCTGAGTAGCTTTAGTGAAGATTACTTCTTGTTTAGCCGGATCATTAGTCAGAGTAGCTGCGTACAGCAATTCTTCCAGACTCAGCTGCTTAGCATCTGTGTTAGCCAGATTAGCGATTTCATCATCAGACTTACCAATGATTTCATAATTCAAAGTCAGACGAGAACGACGCAATTGCGGCAAGATTTCGTCAGCTAAGTTCTTGTAAACAGAAGAAATGTTCTTGATTTCCTGCTCTCTTTGTTCAGGATCAGAATACATAGACAGAACGCGAAGGATCAGTTCTTTATCTTGGATATTAGATTTAGATACCAATTCCTGGAAACCTTCCCAGTCCTGAGCAGTATATTTTGTATCGATTGCAGCGTCAATTTTTGCTTTCTTCAAGTTCTGGTTGATAACCTTTGCAGTGTTGTCCTGACGGTTTTCGGCCAACTTAGTGTTCAGGCTTACACCGCCATCAGGAGATGCATAAGCAGAAACTTCGATGTTGCTGATCTTCTTGTTAACAGCACCGTCTACGTTCTTCACTTCTTCGTTGAATTCCTTAGCGGTCTTCAATTCACCGGCACGGACGTTAGCTTGCTGAATCAAGAACATGATGTTAGCATCGTGTTTCTCCTTGATGATACGTTGGAAAGCGTCGTCACCGTTGGCAGGAGTAGCGCTGCTCAGCGTCTGCTCAACCATTTCAGAGGTAGAAATCACACCATCAGCTACTTTCACAGCAGGAATAGTTACTGTTTTGTTACCGATTGTGGCTTTAAATTCCAGATATAACTCTGATTTTGCCATTTCAGGAACATAGTCGAAAAAAGAAGTCTTCATCGTGTAATTACCACCCATCTTGTAAGAGATAGTCTGATCGTTACCTTCTACTTTTTCTCCTTGGAATACAGCAGGCTGACCTTTAGCTTCTCCACCGTTCCATTTCAGAACCGGAGTTACTTCTACTACAGCTTTCTTGTTAAAATACTTTTCAGGGAATTTTCCGTTGATAGTGGCGGGAACTTTGCCACCAACAGCTTCAAGAACCTGAGGGGTCACGGTGAAATAATCAGAGGATAATTCACCCATTTTGCTGCTACAAGATGAAAGTGCAACAACCAGTGCCATTAACAAAGGCAGATACAATCTCTTAGTCATTTTAGGTATAAATTAATTGTTTGTAATTGAAATTAGTCTATTGGTTTCTCTTAGTGCCTATTACCACATGATAATAGCCTCGCAAAGATATTAAATCTCCCGGCACAATCTGAAAGGAATAGCCAATTTTATTATAATTTAATGAAATCCTGTCTCTTTTCTGTACTTGATGTTCCTTGGATGGTGTTCAATGATCTCACTCCGCAACATATTCCGGTCGATATGGGTATAAATTTCGGTTGTTGCGATGGATTCGTGTCCCAGCATACATTGTATGGCACGCAGGTTCGCGCCTCCTTCCAGCAAGTGGGTAGCGAAGGAATGACGGAAGGTGTGCGGGCTGATATTTTTGGTGATACCGGCTTTCTCCGCCAACTCCTTTATCAGGTGAAAAACCATGATGCGGGAGATACTGTTTCCCCAGCGGGCAAGGAATACATAATCTTCAAATCCTTTCTTTATTTTACCAACATTACGGTCGAGCAACCAGTATTTTATTTCTTTGATGGCACGTGGGGAAATAGGGACTAATCGTTGTTTGCTGCCTTTTCCTTCCACCTTAATAAAACCTTCATCGAAATAGAGCTCGGACAGCTCCAGATTACAAAGTTCCGAGACGCGCAGTCCGCAGCTGTATAGAGTTTCCAGAATGGCCCGGTTGCGCTGGCCTTCCTTTTTACTCATGTCTACAGTAGCTATGATGGTGTCTATTTCTTCTACGGTTAGTACTTCCGGTAGTTTAAAACCTATTTTAGGACCTTCGAGCAATTCACTGGGATCATCTTCCCGATAGTCTGCCATAATCAGGAAGTGGAAGAATGATTTTATTCCGGACATGATGCGTGCCTGGGAGCGGGGATGAATGCCGATGTCATGCAAGCCGGCGGCGAAACGTTGCAAGTCGTCCAGAGTGACTGACAGCATATCAATATTCTCTGCTTTCAAAAAACGCAGCAATTTATCAAGATCGGTCAGATAGGCATCAAGCGTATTGGCAGAAAGTGCTTTTTCTAACTTTAGATACTGCTGATACTTCCTGATAATCAGTGCTTCTTTCTCCTTATTTATTGTTTTTTCGTCTAATTTCATTTCTTTTTTCTACCTTTGTTCCCTGAATTTGAATGTTTTCCGGAACGTATCCGATCCGTATCTGCCCCGTATCTGCTCCGTGTCTATAGGCTTGGACTTACTACGGACCTGATACGGAGCTGCTACGGACTTACTACGGAGCAGGTACGGACTTCTTACGGAGTTGCTGCGGAGCTATAGTTCCGGAACAAAGGTATAAAAAATTGTGTTATGAGGATACAAATTATTAATGGCCCGAATATCAATCTGCTGGGCAAACGTGAACCTTCCATTTACGGCAGTGTTACTTTTGAAGATTACCTTGTCGAACTTCGTAAGAAGTATACTGATATACAAATAGACTATTTCCAGTCGAACATCGAGGGAGAGCTGATAGACAAGATTCAGCAAACCGGTTTTGATGTAGACGGAATTATCCTGAATGCAGGTGCTTACACCCATACTTCCATTGCTTTGCAGGATGCTATCCGTTCAGTGACTTCTCCGGTTATCGAGGTACATATTTCTAATGTGCATGCTCGTGAGGCTTTCCGTCATGTATCTATGATAGCTTGCGCCTGCAAAGGCGTTATCTGCGGTTTCGGATTGAACTCTTACCGCCTGGCGCTCGAAGCCTTGACCGGCAACGAGTAATTCGTAATTCATGATTTGTAATTAAACAAAAATAGGTATAAGATTATGTTATTGAAACAGACAAAAATCGTTGCAACCATTTCTGATAAGCGTTGCGATGTTGATTTTATAAAAGAGTTGTGTGATGCAGGGATGAATGTGGTTCGTATGAACACGGCACATCTCGGCCGCGAAGGTTCGGAGATGCTGATAAATAATGTGCGTGCGGTGTCCAACCGTATAGCTATCCTGATGGATACTAAAGGCCCGGAGGTGCGTACTACCATCTGTGCCGATCCTATCGCTTACAAAGTCGGTGACAGAGTGAAAGTCGTAGGTGATCCAGATCTGGAAACTACCCGTGAGTGTATTTCCGTTTCCTACCCTAACTTTGTGCACGATGTTGCCATTGGCATACACATCCTTATTGATGATGGTGATCTGGAAATGATTGTTGTGGATAAAACGGAAGATTATTTGGTATGTGAGATACAGAATGATGCTACTTTGGGAAGTCGTAAGAGCGTAAATGTGCCGGGAGTACGCATCAATCTTCCTTCTCTGACGGAAAAGGACCGTACCAATATTCTTTATGCCATTGAGAAAGACATCGACTTTATTGCTCATTCTTTTGTGCGTAATAAACAGGATGTTCTGGATATAAAGGAAATTCTGGATGCTCATAACAGTGATATCCGTATCGTGGCCAAGATAGAGAATCAGGAAGGCGTTGATAACATTGATGAAATCCTGGAAGTGGCTGACGGTGTGATGGTGGCTCGTGGTGACCTTGGTATCGAAGTGCCCCCAAGAGCGTATTCCGGGTATTCAGCGTTTGCTGATTCGTAAATGTATCCTGGCAAAGAAACCGGTAATTGTGGCTACGCAGATGCTTCATACAATGATTACCAATCCGCGTCCTACCCGTGCAGAGGTAACAGATATTGCGAATGCTATTTATTACCGTACGGATGCTTTGATGCTGAGCGGTGAAACGGCGTATGGTAAATATCCGTTGGATGCCGTGAAGACTATGACAAAGGTGGCTGCACAGGCAGAAAAAGATAAATTGGCTGATAACGATATCCGTATTCCACTGGATGAGAACAGCAACGATGTGACTGCCTTCCTGGCGAAACAAGCTGTAAAGGCTACTTCGAAGTTGAAGATACGTGCGATCATCACTGATAGTTACAGTGGACGTACTGCCCGCAACCTTGCTGCATTCCGTGGTAAATATCCGGTGCTGGCCATCTGTTATAAAGGAAAAGACAATGCGCCATCTGGCACTTTCTTACGGTGTGGAAGCTATTTACATGCCGGAACTTGCTAACGGCCAGGAATACTATTTCGCAGCTCTGCGTCGTCTGCTGAAAGAAGGCCGTTTATCAGAATCTGATATGGTGGGTTATCTGAGTAGCGGTAAAGCCGGAACACATACTTCTTTCCTCGAAATTAATGTAGTGGGAGATGCTCTGAAGTATGCGGAAGAAAGTGTATTACCCAATAAAAACAGATACCTTTAATAAATAATAAAGTAAAAATGAAGAATGAAGAATTTTTGTGCAGTATAGCCTGATTCTTCATTCTTCATTCTTCATTTCTATGACCATAGACGAATATATCTTGCAGCATATTGACGATGAAGGAGATTATCTGAAGGCCCTTTATCGGGACACACACCTTAAATTGTTTTTTATCCGCGTATGGCATCGGGCCATTTACAGGGGCGGATGCTAAAGATGTTTGTTAAAATGATACGTCCCCATCGTATTCTGGAGATAGGGACATATAGCGGTTATTCTGCTCTTTGTCTTGCCGAAGGCTTACCGGAAGACGGCATGTTGTACACGTTTGAGATCAATGATGAGCAGGAAGACTTTACCCGTCCGTGGTTGGAAGGTTCTGAGTATGCGAATAAAATAAAACTCTACATTGGTGATGCGTTGCAATTAGTGCCGCAGTTGGGCATAACGTTCGATTTGGCTTTTATCGATGGAGATAAGCGGAAATACGTTGATTATTACGAGATGGTGCTTTCCAATCTTTCTGACGGAGGTTATATTATCGCCGATAATACCCTGTGGGATAACCATGTGCTGGAAGAACACCCCCGCAATAATGACTTGCAAACCATTGGCATCAAGGCTTTCAATGAACATGTAGCACATGATACACGCGTAGAAAAAGTAATCCTTCCCTGCGGGACGGATTAACAATTATCCATAAGAAGTAATTCAGGATATCGGATATGTGATAGAGACAATCTTTTTCCTCTCTCTTTTCTTCTACTTGATAACTCCCCTTGAACGTTTCCACATAGAGGCGGTTGATATTATGCAGGATATGTTGTTCCTGTTCGTCCTCCCAACACTGATAAAGAGGACTTCGCAGGATGATTATTTTCAGGTATTTGTCTTCCTGGCTTAAAGTATATTCCACTTCGCGTTTCTCTCCCTTATATTCTTGAGGGACTGATAAGAGTGAAGTAAGTAATTTCAGGAACCATTTACTGTCAGCCTTTATCTGCAACATTTCCAATTCTGTATTGAAGGTTGATTTCACAATGCCGGGAGTCTCCATATCCACAATCATTCTGGTTTCCCGACATAGTTGAACGGCATCGCATTCTTGAACGGTGAAGCGCATCATTCCTGCTTCAAGGCGTGATAAGTCGAGGATATTGTTTATGAGTTTTAGTAGTTTCGTTGAGTTGCTTTTTACAGCAATTGAATACTCTTCTATTTCTTCATCCGTTAAGTCATTTTCTGAAGATAGTAATTCAGAAAAACCGACTACAGTGTTCAAGGGTATACGTATCTCATAGGTGATGTTATGGAGGAAGCATTCTTTCATCTTGTCAGCGGCTTCCATTCTTTCGAAGGCTTTTCGGGTTTCCTTCTCTGCATGCCGTAACTGACAGCGAATATGATAGGCACGTATAATGACAAAAACTAATATTAGTAATATAATTGTACCTGCACCTACCTGTATATAACGATATCGTTTGGTCAGTTCTTCTTTTTCAAGTAAAGCTCTTCGGATTTTATAGTTGGCTTGATGGGCTTCTTTGTGCCGTTGTAGCATGTCCTGATTGAGAGAATCCCCTTTATGGCTACCATTTTATACAGGTTGGCAGCATCTTTATAACGTCCGGTTTCCAGCAAGGCGTCTGCTTTTGATTTGAGTAAGTCGTTTTCGTTGAAAGGATCCGTTCCCCTACAGGCGGCCAATGCCAGGTCAAGCTCCCGGAAGCATTTGTCCCACTCTTTAGTGAGCTTATAATAAAATCCCCATAGGCTATGGTAGTTTATATAGGCACCGAGATACACATTATCACTATAATATTCTTCTGCCTTTTTCAGGTGCTGGATTAGTTTTTCCTGGTCTTTAGTAATCATATAGATTTTGCAAAACGATGTTTCTATTTCCAGAAATATTGTTTTGAATGTGTCTGATAGGGGAAGTCCTTTGGACACTTTTGTGAGAACATCTAGTTGCTTCTGATATTCACTGAGGGCTTGCGGATATTTTTCCTGTTTTTTATAAAGTTTAGCCAGATTTCCGTGTATTATTAATAGTCCATTTTCATTGGCCGTAGGATTATTCTCCAAAGCCTGTTTGTATATTTCGATGGCCTCGTCATACCGTCCGGCAAAATCATAGGCCTGTGCCAATGCAAGAGCCGCGATGAAGTTGCCTTTTTTATAATTGAGGCGGGTGGACTCATCTCTCATCTCTTGGGCTTGCATAATGGCATATTCGGTATCTCCCAGCGCACATCGTGCCTGAAGTACGGAAAGCCACATGGTATAGTAAAATGCATAATCCTTATACTGGTAGCTGGCCTCTTTCAGTATTAAAAGCCTTTTTTGCTGATTGAAAATATCTGCAAGATATTCATATTGGCGGCAATAGTCAAAAAGTGCCCATAACTCTTCTCTGTGTATTTGCTTCCGGCGGGCAAGCACAATTGCAGAATCCAGATATTCGGTAGCCGATTCCTGACCAATGTATTGCTGGAATGCATTTCTCAGAAATATGCAGCGGATGGAATCATTGGGTATGGTAGCGGCTGTCTGGAATATGCTGTCGCGCGCTTGCTGCTTCGTAGATGCATGTGTTTCTGTCAGGAAGGGTATGTCTGCCAGAAGCAGAATAAAGAGAATTATTTTTTTCATGCTTTGCCTGCTTGTTTTGATGGGTGAGTGAAGATGAAACGTGAACCGTTCGTATATTCCGGGTCTATCCAGATATTTCCACCAAGTTGGTCAATAATAAACTGGCAGATAGATAAACCGATACCTGTTCCCTGGGATTTCTCGTCTACCCGTTCGAAGCGGTTGAATATTGTAGCCTGCTTTTCCAATGGAATGCCACAACCGGTGTCTGTAACTGAGAATTGCGCCATACCCTCTTCATTTTGCTCTAACCGCAGGATAATACTGCCTTCTTTGGTGAATTTGGTGGCGTTGACTAAAATGTTGATCAGTACCTGGGGCAGGCGGAATATGTCTGTTTCTATTTCCAAAGAAGGCAGTGTTGTTTCGAAAGATAATGCAGCTTGTGTTTGCTTAATCCCTTCTACGGTTTGAATGATTCCTTCGCAAAGAGGAATAGCGTCGCATACCTTTAGGTCGAACTTCATGTTCTTTACGTCCAGGCAGGAAATATCCACTACATCGTTGAGCAGATTGATCAGTAGGCGGGAATTTAACTGAATGATTTCATAACATTGTTTCCGGGTATCTTCATCAATACCGGGGGTGGTCAGTACTTCGGAGAAACCGGACAAGGCATTTAAGGGGGGTGCGGATTTCATGACTCATGTTCGAAATGAACAGGCTTTTATTTCGCGTGGATTTCTCTACCTCCTCTTGTGCCTGCTGAAGCTTCAGTTGCGATTGTATTAGCTTTCTACGTTGTTTTCTTAAATATACAACGCAGCCTATGGCAATGGCAATAAAAAACGGAAGGATGATGAGAGCTAATGAGAGCAAACGGTTCTGTTGCTGGCTGTTGGCAAGTTCCAGCTCATCGATTGAGTAGATTTTCCGCATATCCTTTACTCCACGGGAATTGATCTCCTCATAAACGGTATCTGATTTATGACTTAATTCTTTATACAATTTTGCAGCTTCTTCATACTGCTGTTCCTGCATTTTTTCATCTGCATCTTTCCAGCGGATATCCTCTTCTGCATAGGCAATGGATGAGAAAAATAGTAGTATTATCCAAACGTGTACTTTCATAAAGTAAGCTATTTTGTGATGTTGTTGCAAATGTAGTTTTTAATTAATGAAAAGCTACGTTTTGGTGCTAAAAAAGTATAAATCATGAGTCTAACGAGATATTTGCGTAACTTTGCCTTTAAATATAGATAATTGATTTATGGAAACAACTCGTCAGAATAAAATAGCCCGTTTGCTTCAGAAGGAATTGAGTGACATTTTCCTGTTGCAAACTAAATCCATGCCGGGAGTACTGATCTCTGTCAGTGCTGTGCGTATCAGCCCGGACTTGAGTGTCGCACGTGCTTATCTCAGCATCTTTCCTTCGGAAAAGGCGGAAGAGATGATAAAGAATATCAATGATAATATGAAGTCTATCCGTTATGAGTTGGGGACCCGTGTGCGTCATCAGCTTCGCATCATTCCGGAACTGAAGTTCTTTGTGGATGATTCACTGGATTATCTTGAAAAAATAGATGAATTGTTGAAGTGAACCTTCCCTTCTACATAGCTCGGCGTTATCTCTTCTCCAAGAAGAAACACAATGCTATCAATATCATTTCCGGCATTTCGGTGTGCGGAGTGGCATTGGCTACATTGGCGCTGGTCTGTACACTTTCCGTATTCAATGGTTTTCAGGATATGGTAGCAGGATTCTTTACAGCCTTTGATCCGGAATTGAAAATTACGATTCGTGAGGGAAAAGTCTTTGAACCGCAGGGGGCAGCATTTCAGGAAGTGCGCTCTTTGCCAGAAATTGGTGTCTGGACAGAGACGCTGGAGGAGAATGCCATGGTGCAATATAAAGACCGCCAGGCTATGGCTATTATTAAAGGGGTGGAAGATAACTTCGAGGAGCTTACGTCTATTGATAGTTTGCTGTACGGTGCAGGTGAGTTTATCCTGCATGACTCTATCGTAGATTATGGCGTATTGGGTGTGGAATTGATATCTGAGTTGGGAACAGGACTTCAGTTTGTTGATCCCCTTCAGGTGTATGCCCCCAAGCGGAATGTACGCGTGAATATGGCTAATCCTTCCGCTTCTTTTAATCGCGATTACCTATTTTCTCCCGGTGTAGTGTTTGTTGTCAATCAGCAGAAGTATGATGCACGCTACATTCTTACTTCTCTTAGCTTTGCTCGTAATCTTTTTAATTATGACACGGAGGTGTCGGCTGTTGAATTGAAGTTGAAGCCGGGGGCAGATGTTACGGCTGTGCAGAGAAAGATTGCCCGTATCCTAGGAGATGAATTTGTTGTACTAGACCGTTATGAGCAGCAGGCTGATGTGTTCCGTATTATGGAGATAGAGAAATTCATATCTTATCTTTTTCTCACATTTATTCTTGCGATAGCCTGTTCCAATGTGATTGGTTCTCTTTCCATGTTGATCCTAGATAAACGCGAAGACGTGGAGACTCTGCGTAATCTTGGAGCTGATGACCGCTTGATAGCCCGTATATTTTTGTTTGAAGGTCGGCTTATTTCCCTGTTCGGTGCACTTTCCGGTATTGTTCTTGGTCTGTTGCTTTGCTATATCCAGCAGCGTTTCGGCATTATTTCCTTAGGTGGTGGTAATGGCAGCTTTATTGTGGATGCTTATCCTGTTAGTGTGCATGTAACGGATGTAGTACTGATATTTATTACGGTGATTACTGTCGGATTCCTTTCGGTGTGGTATCCGGTGCACTATTTGACGCGGCGGTTACTGAAGAAATAATGTCTGTTGACGCAAGTGTCGAACCACTGGTTTTGTACTCAATCTAGCCATTAGTGTATTCATTTTGTATTTTGTGGGTTTAGATATCATTCTGGCAAGAACACATATATGTATCTGTTGTTGAGTTCCTATATTTGCATGTAGAGACAATTTGAGAATTGTTTTCAATATGGAATGTGGCAAAGGGAATTAAAAGGTTTTGTTCTCTTTGCTGCAAAGAAATGCAATGATTAATAGAATTCACCTAAAAATCTTTTTATTTATGGAACGACGCACCTTTCTTAAAATTTTGTCATCAGCAGGTATCGTTAGCTTGGTTAGTCCGACTTTTGCTATGGAAGTTTGTAAAAACAAGGTGTCTAAATCTTCTTCAGCTCTTCTCGAATCCGCTTTTCGTAATCCGCCTTTCTCTTCCGGAGTTTATACATGGTGGCATTGGATGAATGGTAATATAACTAAAGATGGTATAACCCGTGATCTTGAAGCCATGAAGGCAAATGGTATTGCGGGGTATCAATTGTTTGAAGCAGGAAGTGGCATCCCTATTGGTCCGGTAGAATCGCTTAGTGATGAATGGGTAGATCTTATTCTGCATACGCTCAAAGAATCAGAAAGGTTGGGTTTGGAGTTTGCAATGCACAACTGCCCCGGTTGGTCATCTAGTGGTGGTCCGTGGATCACTCCAGATAAAGCTATGCAAATAATAACGTGGAGCGAAACTAAAATAACGGGTGGAAAGCAAGTCAGGATTCAGTTACACACTCCCAAACATATGTTTGATTATTACATAGATACATATTGTTTGGCTATTCCGGCAAATATGAAAGTAATACCTAGGTTGTCAATTCTTGAATTATCAAATAGGCTTGATAAGGATGGTGTTTTAACTTGGGATGTTCCTACTGGTGAGTGGCTGATTATGCGTTTTGGACAAACAGCCAAAGATCAGAAGAATAAGTCAGCCCCTCTAAATCAACCGGATTAGATTGTGACAAATTCAGTACAGAAGCACTGGATTATCATTTGAATTGTATGTTTAAAAGGCTGATGCCTGCAATGGAGAAAATAGCCAAACATTCTAAGATCGGTTTGCTAATAGATAGTTATGAAACGGGTGACCAGGATTGGACTTCCGACATGCCTGCCTATTTTGAACAAAGTCATGGGTATGAACTGTATCCATTCTTACCCGTATTAGCCAATAAAATAGTTGAGAGCGAGGAAAGTACAAAGCGTTTCCTGTTTGACTTTCGTCGAGTTAGAGCTGATATGTTTGCTGAACGTTACTATGGTCATTTTCAAAAGCGATGTAAAGAGAAGGGTATAATAACTTATACTGAGCCTTATGGAGGCAATATGATGGAAGAATTACAGGTGGCACAACAGCTTGACATTAATATGGGGGAATTCTGGTGTGGTCAGACTGTACTTTGGGCAAATTATAAGTATAATCGTACCGTCAAACAAGTAGCTTCAATAGCACATACGCTTGGTGGAAAGGTAGTTGGTGCCGAGGCTTTTACTTCTGAACCGGATGCGGATAAATGGTTGCAGTATCCATATGCTCTAAAGTCATTAGGTGATTATATGTTTACCCGAGGGCTTAGTAGAATTTATTTTCATAGATTTGCCCACCAACCACACCCTACTGCTGCTCCGGGAATGACGATGGGGGCGTGGGGCTACACTTTGACCGTACCAATACATGGTGGAAACCGGGAAAAGCATGGATTGAGTATTTGAACCGTTGCCAGTACATTTTCCAGAGTTCAACTCTCTATGGTGATATTCTTTATCATAATGGTGATGATAGTTTTGGTAGCACTATTGAACCGGAACAAACCCTACTGGCCCCTCCGGAAGGATATGATTATGATATGGTAAATACTGAAATGCTGGACAAAGCACATATCAAGGATGGAAAGATTCTTTTTTCCCGCTACACGTTTTGATGGCTATAAGCTCTTAGTGTTGCTTAAATCGGAAACAATGTCATTACATACGTTGCGGATACTGGCCCGATTGGTAGGTGAGGGAATGGTATTGGTTGGGCAAAGGCCACTGCATACCTTAGGTTTGTGTGATGGAGAGAAAGAGAATGAGTTTGCTGCACTGGTGCAAAGAGTCTGGCAGCACCCGAACGTGCATGAAGGAAAAGATTTGCAAACCATTTTTAACCGGTTAGGTGTGTCTCCCGACTTTGTTTATCATTCTGAAGCAGGAAATTCATCTGTTCATGCTATCCATTATCAACAAGAAGGAGCCGAGATATACTTCGTTGCAAATCGTAAGCGAGCGCATGAGAAAGGAACGGCTCATTTCCGGATAAAGGTTATATTCCGGAGTTATGGGATCCTTATACAACTGAAATTCTACAGTGTCCGGTCTATCGCACTGATAACGAGGGCGTAGAAATACCTCTTAATCTAACTCCTGCAGGATCCATGTTTGTTGTTTTTCGTAAAGTTGAGAAACAACGGAAGTACACAGATGTGAAATACAATGGTGTTTCTTTGTTTCCGACTATTGGAAATGTAGTGAAACAGGATTCTTTGTCTGCAAATTTTAGTATTACTTGTTGGATAAAGCCTGAGGTGGATATAGCCATGACGGAAGAACAGGAACTCGGTGATATGCGTGCCCGTTTTTTTGCTATTTATCCTTTGGAAGGAGAGCGACGGCATGGAAAAGGACATAGTTCCCTTGGGTTGTCAGTAGGTCGGAATGGAGTCGTTGTCTATGAACGGACTATACATAATAAGGCTGTATACCGAAATCCCAGACCATTATCGGGATGGACCCATTTTGCTTTAGTTTATCAGGATAACACACCGCATCTTTGGATAAATGGAGTATATGCCGGAGCAGGAACAACTTCAGACACAATCGTGCATCTTGAAACATCTCATTCGGATTTGTTGTGTAAAGCGGATGCTTATGAAGGAGGACTCTGCAATCTGTGTATCCATCCTTCCAGTATTGACAAAACAGAAATAACAAACCTTTATCAAAAGGGATACCTGCTCCGTTTCATCCAAGTGAGCAGGTACTTTCATGGTTACCCAGTCATCGGTTTGTTGCATGGCAGGCTGGTGTTTATGAGTTTATTGCAGAACGTACAAGTATCCGTAAGCATGTTGATACTCTTCCTACATGTATTCCGTTAAAAGGCCCTTGGACTGTTCGATTCCCTCAAAATATGGGAGCATCTGAGGAAATAACTTTAGCCAGATTGCATTCATTACATTTAGAAGAGGATTTTGGGGTTCGTCATTTTTCGGGAACGATGACTTATCTCTATTCGTTATCTATAAATAATATCTATTTGCAGGACGATATTTGTTTGCGCTTGGATCTAGGTCGAGTAGAAGTACTTGCTGAAGTGTTGGTGAATGGAAAACGTGCTAGTATGTGTTGGGCACCTCCTTATGCCATTGATATACAGCAGCTATTGCACGAAGGAGATAATCTGATAGAAATTCGTGTAACAAATTTATGGGTCAACCGATTGATTGGTGATGAGTATCTGCCTGAAGAGAATGTTTATAATTATCAGGATATTCCAAATAAATATTCTACATTGCGCAACGGTGGTATCAAGAAACTTCCTGAATGGTATCTACAGGGTAAACCAAAGCCTGCAGGAGGTAGAATTGCATTTACAACTTGGAAACATTATGATAAGACTTCACCTCTTGTTGAATCTGGTTTATTAGGACCAGTCACCTTAACAGTTGGGAAAATAGAGAGTCTGAATATATGAGGTGCTCACTGAATATAAATTTGAGGCAAGAATGAATATTATTTTCATTCCTGCCTTAAGTTTTTGGTGTATATACAGGCTCTTTTTAGTTGAGAGAATCGTCTTTATATTTATTGCTCTCTCTGTATTCCTTGGGAGTTTGATTGTATCGTTTGCCAAACTCTTTATAGAAATGTGACCGATTTGTGAAAGCTGTCCGATACATGATTTCCTGTATAGTCAATGTTGTAGTTAATAGTAATTTGGCAGCATAATTTATTCTTTGTTCTTTGATGAAATCTTTAGGGGGGAGTTGATCCAGATTCTTAAACTTGCGATATAAATTTCTGCTGCTGGTTTGCATGGCTTCTGCAAGTTCTTCCGGACCAAATTCAGTGTTGTCCATATTTTCATTGATTAGTTCAACAGCAGTTTCCATGAATTTTTTGTCTTCCTGTTGTAACAACTGTCCACCACTAAATTCAAAGGCACTTGCTGAAGAGTTGTAGTATTGCTTTAATTCTTCCTGCTTTTTTTTAATAGTTGTTTGATGATACTCCTAAGATATTGAGTATTGAATGGTTTGGGGATGTAAGCGTCTGCTCCAGATTCTATACCCTCAATTTTTTCATCGGTTGTATTTTTTGCAGAGAGGATAATTAATGGAATATGCATTGTATGTTTGTTGCTTTTGAGTTGTTTGATTAAGGTGATTCCATCTATTTTGGGCATCATAATGTCTGTAATGATAAGATCCGGTGTCTTTTGTTTTAATAAAACAAGCCCTTCTTCACCATTTTCTGCCGTTAAAATGGAATATTCATCGGATAGTATATCTTTTAGCATCCACAGTAACTCTTTGTTGTCATCTATCATCAGAATGGTTGTTTCTGGTTGGTTGAATTCCTTTTCGTAATCACCTCTTTCAGCTGTTTCAATATTCGTATTGTTGCTTAGAGGTTCGGATTTAGGAGTTTCATTCAATACATGTTCGGCTTCTTCTGTTACTTCAAGCTGTGGTAGGTTCACTATGAACTGAGCATATTGGTCTATTTCGCTTTTTACTTCAATAGTACCTTGCAGTAGTTCTACCATACTTTGACAAATGGCAAGTCCTAAACCATTTCTGGAAGAAAGTCCTTTAATGCTATTCTCCTGAATGTTATCAAGTACACTGTACCGGTTAAATATAAGTGGAATATTCTCTTTACAAATTCCTTTTCCTGTATTATAGACTTGAATATTTAGTTTATCTACCTCTATTTTTATGGATATACGTATTGTTCCATTTTCGGGGCTATATTTAAATGCATTCGAAATAAGATTATTTAGAATCTTAGTAAATCCGCTATAATCACTCTTCCATATAATATCTGGACTGATATCTGTTTCCAGATGGATTTGATTTTGTTCTGCCAACTCACCAAATGAATCTATAATGTCTTTTGCTAATTTGCTGATATTCAGTTCTTGTATATGGCATATTTGATTGCCGGTTTCCATGCGACGGAAGTCTATTACTTCTTGTATCAGGCTATTGAGACGCTCTGTATTTGATTTTATAATCTGGGCATATTTTTTTAATGAAAACATCACTGTTCTCATGCTGCAGAATTCTTTCGCATGGACCATAAATCAGGGTAAGTGGTGTACAGAATTCATGTGTGATGTTGGTAAAGAAACGTAGTTTACCTTCATACATTTCTTCCTTATATTTTTCATTTAACTTTTTGGACATGGCGGCTTTTCTTCGTTCGTATTTCCGCCGGATATAATGCCAAAATCCCAATCCTACCCCAATAATCAATAATACATATATTATCTGGGCTGTAATACTCTGATACCAAGGGGAAGAATGATGATACGGATACTTTTGATTAAATTGTCATTGCTATTTCCTCCATCATTGTATTTTACTTTCAATGTATAATCTCCGGGAGGGATATTTGTAAATTGCGCTTCATTAGAGCGTGTATCCATCCCTACATTATTGAAATTTTCAAGTTTATAAGAATATCTGCAGTTCTCGCCATTAATAAAGTCTGTGGCTACAAAAGAAACTGCAAAGAAATTCTGATTATGGTTCAACACGATATTTTGAGAATTACTATCTTTTTTTTTAAACTCATGAATGTTATATTCCTTATTGAATATTCTTACTTTTGTAAAGTGAATATCAGGCACAAAGTTGTTTTTTTTTTTTTCTCTCTTTTTTATCCAGACTACGCCATTTACTCCTCCAAAAAAGTATCTGTTGTTTATTTTGTCTTGAAAATATGCATTATCACTAAATTCTGTTATATCTAAGCCCGTTCTATGATTAAAGTTCCTGAACGTATTCTTTTGGGAATCAAATAATATAATGCCGGTATTGCTGCTTAACCATAGATGTCCTTCTTTGTCTTCAATAATTCCGTGTATTGTATTATTGGGTAAACCTTCATTCTCATTAAAATTCTTATAGTCATAATTACCATTAGATGAGATTTTCAGTTTGGTTAATCCATAACTTGTACCTAACCATATATCTTCATGTTGGTCTTGATATATGCATAATATATCACTCATGGGGGCTATACCATTTCTATCAAAAGAAATGAAAGAATAATTTTCAGTGCGAGAATTTAATCTGATGACCCCATTACCACGCATTCCAATACAAATAATGGAGTCATTTTCTGGATATATAGAATATATTTGATTGTTTTTCTGTTTATGGGGAACATCAAAATTGAATGCTTGAATCTTTTTAGCTTCAAGGCCTTGTTTCTGTTGTTGAATGTTTATTTTTAATAAAGTATTTCCTGCACCTACCCACAATAGTGAGTCGTTTGTTTCACACATGGAATGTACATGGGAGATATCTTGATTAGTATTGTTAGCTAATGAGTGAATTTTATTGTCTGAAAAAGAGTAGTAATTTAATCCAGGTCCATTTGAACCGATCCATAAAATTGGATATACATTACTTGGTGCAAATGCAAAAACTTCATTATTCGTAAGTCCTTCTTGTGTTGTAAGGTGTATGACATTATCATTTGAATACTCTTTTGAAGTATCATAATGGTTGATCTTTATTATACCATTGTCTTTGGTTCCTAACCATAGAGTATTATATTTATCAGTGTAAACAGCGCGGATCGGCCTTTTCTTGCTGATCGGAAGTTCATTGAGCAATATATTAGTAAATGTATATTCGTCTTTTGTCCAGGCATATACCCCCTGCCCATCTGTACCAATCCAAATAATATCTTGTTGTTTATCTTTCCATAAAGAGAATATACCACAATTAATGTTGAACTTCTCTGCTTGGTAATTTTGTTCAGCCATAAGTCGTATAAGACCATTTGTCTCAAATCCGATAAGAACATCGTTGTCATCAAAAATAATGGCTCCAATTTTACCACTTTCCTGAATCAATTGCTTTAGCTTTCTGATAAAATGTAGTTTTCCTTTTTCTTTGTAAAATATGTTTCCTTCAGAATCCACCATAATTATTTTCTCGTCACTGTAAAAGGCATATTTTATAAGGTGGGGATGTGTAAAGTCCGGATGTCTGACAATTTGAGGATTATTTGTTTTTTTCCCGGATATGGTATACCTTTCCATTATACCTTTATGATTAATCCATATCGTATCTTGAGAATCAACAATAAAACTTGATACATTGTCTAATTCTTTCTCTTTATAGATAGGGAAGTTTATAAATTTATTGTCTAAGTTCGAATATAGAGATAATGTATTTGGTCTATTGAATACATATAAATAGTCTTGATTGTCTTTGGCAATATATGAATTTTCACCAAATTCATTATAATATTCCTCTATTGCATTACTTTTTTGCGATAGTTTGTTTAATCCCCATTTAGTGCTAATCCATAGGTAGTTATCTGTTTCTATGATTTTTCTGATGACATTGCTTGAAAGGCTATTTTGATTATTGATATCTGGCTTATAGACATATATTTTTTGACTATCATACATGTTGAGTCCATCATAAGTACCAATCCATAGGAATCGTTTCTCATCTTGAAATAAGCAAGTTACGGAACTGTTTGATAGACCGTCACGATTACTAATTTGCCTAAGGTTATGTGAACTGATATTTTGTATAGAACAAAATAGTAGCAACAAAGATATTTGAATATAATATTTCATGAGTAGTAGTCTTCTTGGCATTAATAACTTTAACTGGTCAACAAAGATAGTGCTCTGATCGAGTTTTCCCAAATTCTATTTGGTTGAATTTCTATTTTAATAAGATGAGATTTAGTTAAAACTTAAGTTTTATGATTGAGGGGATAACTCCCGTTAAAAGGCAGTTGTATTCGATTTCGCCATAAATGTATTCTCTTTGCGCATTGCGGATATAAGCATGATATTGGCGAGATCTTGTATATATGCGTATCGCTTATGCGCTAATTTTGCATGTAGAAACAACATTAAACGTTTTCAATAGTGTATTAGTTTTTTTTATGGGTATTGAGAAAAGATACTATATTATTAATTTCTAAAAATAACGATGAATATGGAAAAACACTCTTTAATTTTTGAGGTATTGCTAAAAAATATCATTAGAATACTTTTTGATAATTTGAGTTTTGGTGAATTATGTATACTGATACTTTAATGGTATTTATCTTTTTTAATAAATGCTTTTTAAAAAACAGAACCAATTTAAAATATATTAATATGAAAAACATTTTTATGCTAACAAACAAAAGTGAACGAAAAATAGGAGGAAAAAAGGTTTTCTGTAATCCTACTATTGTTGTGTTTATCTCTGTTTACTGTTTATGGTCAGGGAAAGAAAAATATTAAAGGATTAGTCACTGATGAGAAGAATGAACCGTTAATAGGAGTCAGTGTAGTGGAAGTTGGTACTTCTAATGGTACAATAACAGATGTAGATGGAAAGTTTGAAATAAATGTTTCATCAAATTCGACTTTAAAGTTTAGCTATATTGGTTACAATGTTCTTGAGAAAAAGATTGGTACGCAAACGGTGATGAATGTTGTTTTAACTGAGGCTGCCTCAGAATTGGATGAGGTTGTAGTTGTAGGCTATGGAACTGTAAAAAACGTGATTTGACAGGCTCTGTTACTTCTGTTGATTCTGAAAAACTCTTGCAGAGTCCGGCATTATCTGCAGCGGAGGCTATTCAGGGTAAAGTTCCGGGTGTATTGATACAGAACACAAGTTGGACTCCGGGAGCTACTCCGTCTATTCTTATTCGTGGTACACGTTCTATCAAAGCAGGCAATGATCCGTTGTATGTTGTGGATGGTATTCCTATTTCAACAGCTCCTAATTTGTTTGCACCTGGTGATATAGAATCAATAGAGGTGCTTAAGGATGCCTCAGCTACTGCTATTTATGGATCCAGAGGTGCTAATGGAGTTATCATAATCTCAACGAAGAAAGGTAAGAAAGGGAAAGTGCAGGTTGACTATAATGGCTATTATGGTATTCAGACCATTCAAAACAAGTTGGAATTAATGGATGGAGCAGAATATGCGGAGTATGTGCGTGAAGCTTATAGAGCAGCTGGACAATACGATTCAGCACTGCCTAATATGGAACTGGATAAAACATTACCCTCGTTTACTGGTGATGATTATACTTGGCAATCTATTGCAATGGCTTATGATGAAAACGGTAATTATGATTCCAGCAAAGTACGTTCCGGTGCTTTGTGGTGGAACGAAGTAGAACGTACAGGTATAGTGACTGATCACCAACTCGGCATTAGAGGAGGAGGTGATAAAATGCAGTTTGCTTTTAATACTACATACTTCAAGAATGAAGGTATTTATAAGAATCAAGATTACTCACGCTATACAGTAAAGTTGAGTGTTGATGCAGAAGTAACTAATTGGTTGAAGATAGGCGGACAGTCGCACTTCAGTCATTCATTACAGAATAGAGGTTCTAACTTCCAGGATTGTTGGCGTGTGAATCCACTTGGACGATTGTATGATGATGATGGAGTTCCTACATTGATGACTTCAGGAGGTGATTCTCAATGGTGGAATCCTCTTCAATACTTAGAACCTAACGCAGTGGTTAATCCTTTGAAAATTAACCGTTTCTTAGGTAGCTATTATGGGGAAATCAAGCTTCCATTAGATGGACTTAAGTATCGTGCAAATATTGGAATTGATTTTCATTCTCGTCAGGATTATTCCTTCTTATCTTCAAATGCAAGACAGGGCAATCCTAATCAGGCAAAAAATGCTACTCAACAAACTTATGCTTATACCTTTGAAAATCTGTTATTTTACGATAAGCAGTTTGGAAAACACTCTATCGGAGTCACTTTATTGCAATCTATTCAGCGTAATAGAACCGAAAGTTTAAGTGCTACTGTTCAGGATTTACCTTCGGATGATCTGCTTTTTAATGATCTTGCATCAGCATTGGATATAACAGGGTATGATAGTAATAATCAAGTATGGAGCCTTGCTTCTTTCATGGGACGCTTGAATTATAATTATAAAAGCAGGTATTATGCTACATTCTCAATGCGTTATGATGGCTCTTCGCGTCTAGCTGATGGACACAAATGGGTTTCTTTCCCTGCTTTTTCGTTAGCATGGAGAGTAAATGAGGAAAACTTTCTTAAGAATTTTGATAAACTTGATAATTTGAAATTGCGTTTTGGATATGGTGTAACTGCCAACACTTCTATTAATCCTTATCAAACAAAAGGATTGTTATCAAAGAAGTACTATAATTATGGAGAAAATATGGTTATTGGTTACACTTCCTCTAGTTTACCGGATAAAACATTGACTTGGGAAACTACCGGGCAATGGAATGTAGGGGTTGATTTCAGTTTTTTCCGTGGACGTTTGAGTGGAACAGTTGATGCTTATCTGCAAAATACACATGATTTGCTGCTTGACCGTCAGTTACCTGCTGTCTCTGGCTATACGAGTGTACTTACTAATGTTGGTAAAACAAGAAATAAAGGTATTGAGGTTAGTTTGTCTACGGTAAATATACAAAATAAAGATTTCACATGGTCTACAGACTTTATGTATTCAACTAATAAGGAAGAAATTGTAGAATTGTATAATGGAAAAGTAGATGATATAGGTAATAGCTGGTTTATAGGTGAAGCGCTTGGAGTATATTATGATTATAAGAAAATAGGCATCTGGCAGGATTCTCCGGAGGATCTTGCTGAAATTGAAAAATATAATAAGAATGGTCACAAATTTGCACCAGGAATGATTAAATTGTTGGATATCGATGGAGATCATAAAATTACCGCAGACAATGATCGTATGATCCTTGGACAAAAACGTCCCAAACATATTTTTAATCTTAGCAATACATTTGTTTATAAAGGCTTTGATCTGAATATTGTTCTTTATGGAACCTTAGGCGGAATGTTGAGAAATGCAGTTCGCGTGAATCATCAGTCCTATCGTAATAATAGTGTGAAATTTGATTATTGGACTCCAAACAATCCGACTAATGCTTATCCTCGCCCTAACAGACTGTATGATAATATAGAGTATGAGTCCTCATTGTATTATGAAAAATCGGATTTTTTACGTGTAAAAACGATAACATTAGGGTATACATTACCTAAGAATCTGGTTAATAAAGCAACTTTATCTAATTGCCGATTATATGTTACTGCCCAGAATCCTCTTGTATTTACAAACTATACAGGAGTCGATCCGGAAGGAGCAGCAACCTATGCTTCACCGAGTGTAAGCAGTTGGATATTTGGTGTGAATGTTTCTTTTTAAACTAATAAAATAAGAATAAAATGAAAGCTGTAAAATATAGAAAAAGTATCGGCATAATTCTTACGATAGCTTGCGGGTTTACCTCCCTAACAAATACTGGTTGTGATGATTTTCTCTCTGAGAAAGAAGTTCCCCGTATTACAAGTGATTTTTATAAAACAGAACAAGGCATACTGGCTGCTGTTGATGCTACATATGCTTATATGCGTTTTGGAGTTGGTGGGGAGTTCTCTAATGTTCTTACAGAGTTAGGGTACTGACCTGATAACAGGTGCAGAGGGAGCATTAAGTTATCCGTATAACTTATATAGTGCAACTTTGTCACCAACAGAATCGAAATTGTATAGTTTGTGGGGAAAATCATTATAAAGCTATCGGAGTGACAAATCTTGTCTTAGACGCACTGCCGGAAGCAAGTATATCGGAGGCTGAGAAAGAGAGCTATGGTGCTGAAATGAATTTCTTTCGTGCATACTTTTATTTCGATTTAGTTCAGCAATTTGGTAAGATACCTTTGGTCACTGAAGCAATACAAGAACCTCAGACAGACTTTAAACGTTCTTCTGTTGCAGATGTTTATAAGCTAATTGTTAGCGATTTAAGATATGCAGCAGAACATCTCAGGGAATCAGCTACAGGTACGGATCAAAGTAAGGCTACTAAATATGCCGCTGCTCATTTATTATCTAAAGTTTATCTTACACGTGGTAGTGCGATAACTGATCAGCGTGGGCAATTGTCAACTGATATGGATAGTGCTTATTACTATGCTAGAAGAGTGATAGACAGTTCTAAATATACTCTGTTAAATAACTATTCAGATTTGTGGGATGTTAACAATATGGGGAATAGTGAGGTTATCTTTTCTATTCAGTTTACTCTTGATCCGATATATAATGGAGATGGGAACAAATCTCACTTATATTGGGGGTCATGGTATGAAGATCAACCTGGTATGATGCGTGATATAGCTAATGGTCGTCCTTATCGTTTTCATCGTGCTACCAATAAAACGATGTTTGAGTTGTTTGACCGCAAAAATGATTCCCGTTTTTATAAGAGTTTTAAATGGACCTATTATTGTAATAAAGCGACTTCTTCCTTGGCTATAGGAGATACTGCAATCTATTATAGCTTAAATGCTCCCAAAAAATAGAACATATAAGTATAAATATTTTCAATGGAATAAGAATGATCCAAGTAAAAATAACAGATATTATCCTATTTTGCTGAAATACGAGGATCCATTAAGAGAAACAGCAAATGAACAAAAAGGTGTACGTGAATGGGTACGTATGCGTCTTGGCGAGACTTATTTGATTGCTGCGGAAGCGGCAGGTCGTAAGGGGGACTATAATTTAGCTGCTGATTTGATTAATATTATTCGTGAACGTGCTTCCTGGAAAACTGGCGAGAAAAAGGTACCTCAATATTGGCTAGAAGAAGGTGGTGAGATGGAAAATACAGAATCTACTTATGAAAATATAAAAGTGACGGCAGATGACCTGAAGATGAATTTTGTAGATTTTATGTTGGATGAAAGAGGGCGTGAGCTTTTAGGTGAATATACAAGATGGGAGGATCTGGTGCGTTGTGAGAAATTAATTGAGTATGTAAAAAAATGGAATCCTGATGCAATGAAGAATATTCAAGAGTATCACAAATTGCGTCCAATTCCTCAAAAGCATATTGACCGACTGAATCCTCGTGGTTCTGATGAGGAAGAACAGAATCCTGGATATTTCTAATTATAACTAAATAGTTATGCAATGTAAGGAGTTAGTTAATTATAGAACTAACTCCTTATTAAAGAGATTTTTATTTTTGAAAATTAAAAAACTAACATTTAATGCCGTGAACTTGACTAAATTTTTGAAAGGAAGTGCAATTCTTTTATTGTTTTCCTCTTTTGTTATTTCCTGTCATGATAATGATGTGATTGAAAAAGAAGAAGATAATCAGGACCCTGATACGGAAGAATCTATCAATTTGGCTTTAGGAAAGACCGTCGAAACCAGAATTAATAGCATAACTGGCTCAGGCTCTAATACTGAAAAAGCTAATTTAATGACTGATGGTGATTTAACAACATATTGGGAATCTGCGGACTCATATAAACATTCTATTCGAATTGATTTAGGGAGCGTACAAGAAGTATCAAAAATAGTAGTGCATTGGATTGATGAACGTGGATGTAATGCGTATAGCCTCAATTTTGGAAAAGAAAAGATAAAATAGTAAGTGTTATATCCAGGAATGATGTAGAAGAAAAAGCAGTTAGTACATTTGAGGGTTTTAAGGAAGAAGCTCGCTACGTGGAATTGGTCTTACGTGGGAGATTAGGCTATACTGGCGGGTATAGAATATCCGAGATCGAAATTTACAATGAGGATAATATAGAGTATACCAATACACCTGAGGAACAAAAAGCTCTTGATACAATTACAGAGCGATTGATTGCTAGTTACTTGAGTGATATACCAGATGATAAGAATATTGAAAGCTTCTCAAAGTCAATGCAGGCAGATGGTTCATGGACGGATATTGACTATAATGATCAAATATCTGCTGATGGCTGGAAACCGAATGGCCATCTTAACAGATTAAAAGCTATGGCATTAAACTACAAGCATCCTGAAAGCAAATTCTTCAATAATGCTACATTGTTACAACAAATAGAAAAGGGGTTGTTATGTTTTAAGAAAAAGGCACCTTCCTGTTCGGATAATTGGTGGTATAATGATATCGGTGCCCCTCAAGCTTATATGATACCACTTCTGTTGTTGAAGGGACATATTTCACATGAAAATATGCTTGTGGCAGCAGCATATTTGAAAGATAAGATTGAAAGTTATATAGGAGGTGGTAAGAATTTATCGTGGATTGCTGAAATCGCAATGCACAAAGGGTGTGCTGAGGATAATTATTCAACAGTACAACATGCTTTTAAGGCGATTGCTTCCACATTGTCAATTGTTTCAGAACAAGGGAAAGAGGGGATTAAAATAGATGGCAGTTTCCATCAACATCATGCCCAGATTTATTCGGGAGGATATGGAATGTCGCTGACTGATGACGTTTCAAAATTTATGGAAATGTCTGTTGATACTCAGTTTGCAAATGAATTTACTCTTGAAAAGAAAGAAATATTTCAGAAACTACTTTTAGAGGGACATCTTTTACTTAGTTTCCGAAACTCTATCGATTTTGGAACTAGAGGGCGAAATATATCACGTCCTACGTCTGAGTATACTACAGTTCCTGTGGATGTCTTGGAAAGGGCGGTCGTTGGCGATCCTGCCAATGCCGGGATTTATAGAGCATGGATAAATCATATAAATAGTGGAACCGCTTTTCCTAAAGCAAATGTGAACAAACATTTCTGGAAATCAGATATGATGACACAACATGGTGAGAATTTCTATATGTCCGCAAAAATAATATCAAAGCGTACTTATGGAACAGAATCCTTGAATAATGAAAACATAAAGGGGTATAATCTTCCTTTAGGAGCTACGAATATAATGACAACAGGTAAGGAGTATGATAATATATATCCGGTCTGGGATTGGACTCGTATTCCTGGTACAACTGCTATTGGTAATCAGGATAAGACGTCTTTAGAAGGTTATCAGATTGGTGATAACGAGTTTGGTGGAGGCGTTAGTGATGGTGTAAATGGAATTATTGCTTATAAGGGTAAATACAATGAATTGCAAGCTAATAAAGCATATTTTTTTCTTTGATAATATGATGTTCTGTATAGGCAGTGATATTTCCTATGTTCAGAATGATAATGTTCTGACTTCTGTAGAACAGAATTTATTGAATGGTGAGGTTATTTATAATGATGGGCAAGAAAAGCAACTGTCATCAAACAGTAATATGCAATTGAAGCAATTGAAATGGGTATATCATAATAACACAGGGTATATTTTTAGAGGAACAGATAATGTTACTATACAAAATATGTCCAAGCAGGTTCTTGGAAAGATATCAATGCTACAGGAGAATCGGGGCTTATAGATAAGAATGTTTTTAGTGTCTGGATAAATCACGGACTTAATCCGGAGAATGCCAGTTATCAATATATTGTTGTACCGGATAAGTCTATAGATGCATTTCGGGATTTAGCTGAGCAAAATAGATCTTTATATTGCACAAAATGATGGTTCGGTTCAGGCTATACGTGAAGTCAATAAGTATGGATTTGTTTTTTATAAAAGCGCCAGTACAAAGATGGACGATGGTTTAGTGATATCATCTGATAAACCTTCTATTGTCTTTATAGAAAAAAAAGGTAACACTTATACTATTGCTGTGTCAGATCCTACATATACACAAGCAAATGTAACGTTAACTCTAAATAAAAAGATGATGGAGAAGAGCGGGGTTACCATAACAGAACAAGGTAGCAATATTATTTTTACTTTGCCTGTGGGCGATTATGTAGGAAGTAGTGTTGTAGATGTTTTTACCGAAAAATAATAAAATTATAGATATATGAAGAAGTTGCACTTCATTATAGTTGTACTCCTTTTTATCCGAACACCTGTTGTATTGGGGCTGGATATAAAAGGTGAAAAAGAAGTACCTGTTACTGTTACTGTACTTTCCGATTATCGGTTACATACCATCATACCTTCTGACTTTTTGGGATTTAGCTATGAAATGTCTCAGTTGACCGATAACTCCCGTTATCTGCATCCTGATAATCTTGTATTGATTCAAATGATGAAGAATTTAGGAAATGGCGTTTTACGATTAGGAGGAAATAGCAGTGATAAGATTTCATGGACAGGTATGCCACGCATTGATTATATGAGGAAGGATTCTTTAACTACTACAGATGTAGATACTTTTTCAAAATTTGTAGATTTAACTGGATGGAAGGTTATCTGGGGACTGAATCTGGGAGAGAATAATCCTGAGAAAAACTCGGATGAAGCTGTATATGTAGCAAAACGATTAAAGAATGCTCTTTATGCTCTTCAGATAGGTAATGAACCTGATTTATATTACAAACATCTGCGTCCTGTAAATTATGCAATAAGCGATTATGAAAAAGAATGGTTTCTACATTATACGAAGATAAAAAAAGAGAGGTTACCTGACATTACTATAGCAGGGCCAGCAGTTGCTGGGGATATCCGTTGGTTTGAGTCTTTCTTGAACAGTTACTCTTCCAGAATAAGTTTGATGACCGGACATCATTACAATTCACCAGGTAAGAATGCTACAGTAAATTGGAAAACTATATTGGAACCGGATAATCATTTATCAGGTTATTTGCAAGTATTGAATTTTTTATGTCAAAAACACGGAATTACTTATCGTATGGCAGAATGTAATACAGTCTCTCAAGGTGGAAAAATAGGAGTGAGCGATGTTTTTGCTTCTGCTTTATGGGCGTTAGACTATATGTGGAGTGTGGCTTTGAATAATGGGGTGGGAGTAAATTTTCATGGTGGTAGTGTTAGTAAGTATGCACCTATTGTAGTGGATGAGAAAGGAATTCCTACTCCTCGTCCTATCTATTATGCAATGCTTGCTTTTAAATATGGAAGTGAAGGTGGTAATATTGTTCCTTCTGTGATTTCACCTTCTGTTCCTAACAGCAGCGTATATGCTTGTGTCAATGGCAAAACATTGAAAGTTACACTTTTAAATAAAAGTGAAGATGATATTTCCTTCACAGTTCGGCTGAATGACACCCCCTGCTTCGGTTCAGTTGCTTAGACTTACAGCACCGTCTCCGATTTCTTCATCTGGAATACGTTTTGCCGATGCCGAAGTAGAAGCTGATGGAAGTTTTCAACTAAATATGAGAGAGAAATATCAACCACAAAATGAATATGTTAAAGTCTCCGTTCCGGCAATGAGCGCAGCGGTGATGATTATAGATAAAGAATGATTATGAAAAGGTTACTACTTATATGTCTGGTGCTATGCTTTTGGGGAGAATACGGCTATGCTGTAGAGAAACAGAAAGATATAGAATTTTATATAATAGATTGTTAGAAGAATATTTGTCGGATTCGGTAGACGTTTCTCAAGCAGAAAAGGATTTGGCTGTTATGCAAACTGATGGTAGCTGGAAAGATATTGATTATAAGACAGTGACTTTCTATTTCGATGCAGAGCGTCATCTCAAGAGATTAAAGAACATGGCATTGGCTTATAGTAAACCCGGAAATAAATTATTTCATGAGCAGGAATTGCGAAAAGAAAATAATTCTTGGGTTAGATTATTTCCGGATAGCTAATCCAGATTCTGGAAATTGGTGGTACCGGGACATCGGTGCTCCTTCCCAATATATGATTCCTCTTCTTTTTTGCTGAAGAAAGAGTTGAAAAGAGAAGATGTGACGAGACTTTCTTCTTATCTGGTTGATAAGACAGATAATATGGCCCATAAAGGAAAGAATAGAACATGGGTATCTGCAGTCTTGATACATAAAGGCTGTATAGAAGATGATTATGAGTTAATTGCCAAAGGATTTTCTTCCATTGCTTCTACCATATATGTAGAAGAGAAAGATGATGAAGGAATGAAAAGAGATAATAGTATTCATCAGCACCGTCCTCAGCTTTATTCGGGTGGATATGGAATGTCACTACTGTCCGACTTGGCAGAGTATATTACCTTAGCTAATAAAACATCTTTTATGAAGTTCTTCACTTCGGATAAGATTAAGTTGGTATCAGATGTTTTTCTGAAAGGGACACAGATGTTCGGATATAGAATGGCATATGATTTTGGAACGATTGGGCGGGGGATATGTCGCCCGAATTGCTTGAGCAATATGTCCACGCATACATTAGATTTAATGAAAGAAGTTGATCCCGTTCATGCGGAAAATTATGAGGCATGGCAGCGGCATATTGGTGGCGAATCCTTTCCGGTACCAGGAAATACACATTTTTGGAAATCAAACCTTATGACCCATCATGGTTCTGATTATTATATGTCTGCCAAAGTCATATCCGTACGAACAAATGGTACGGAAATGCTGAACGGGCAGAATTTGAAAGGCTATTATCTACCATTAGAGCAACTAACATAATGACTACCGGTCATGAATATGATGATGCCTTTGTTGTTTGGGATTGACACGTGGGTCGGGAACAACGGTTGCTAATCAGTCGACTGCCGATCTCCGTTGGTATTTGTTTGGTTCGAATCAATTTGGTGGAGGTGTTAGCAATGCTCATAATGGTGTAATGGCTTATGAACATGCTTATCAAGGTGTGGAAGCTCGAAAAGCTTACTTTTTATGGGATGCTATGGTATGCATGTGGAAGTGGCATTAAGGCGGCTCGTACTCAGGAAGTTCTGTACTTCAGTAAATCAATGTTTGGCAAATGGTGAAGTTACATATGGCTTATCAGGGACATACATACCGGTTAACGAATAACTTGTCCGACAAAAAATATTGATTGGGCTTACCATGATAATGTAGGGTATATTTTCCCGCAAAATGAGAGTGTAACGTTGAGAAAAGCCAAGCAAAACCGGTGCTTGGAGAGAACTTGAAGTAACAGCAAGTGATAAACCAGTAACAAAAGAGATTTTTAGCTTATGGGTTTCGCATGGTACTACTCCGCAGCATGAGGATTACTGTTATATTATAATGCCTGATAAACCTCTTTCTTATTTTACAGATAAGAAGTTTGAGAATGAAATTAAGATTATAGTTAACTCTGAACAGATACAAGCGATTTCCAATGAGAATAAGAAACAGTATGCCGTCTTTTATGAGCCGGGTGAAATACGGTTTGCAGAGGATTTAGTGGTAGCAGTCAATAAGAAAGTTATAATATACATTGAGAAGAAAGACAAACAATATGAAATAGCTGTAGCCGATCCTCTATATAAAGAGCAGTCTCTCCAATTAAGTATGAATGGAGAACAAATAAATATAGTATTCCCTTCTGGTGATTATTCCGGTAGTTCAGTAATAAAGCATATTACAGAAAAAACATTAATAAGGACGTTCATGAATAAGTTATCCATTTTTTTTGCTTCTGGCTTTATCTGCTCATATTCCGTACAGAGTAGTAATGGCAAACTATGTAAGAACAACTGATAGAATTTGGTTGGACTCGAATGAAATGCATCAGGGAGAATATAGCTGAAGATGATGAAAAGTAAGTGACGTGAAAGCATCTGCTGAGGAAGTTTCGTCGTTGATATAATACGAGTGACTGGTCATCAGCTATTGTTCCGGAACTGTGCTTAATTCTCTTGTATATAATAAGAAGTATCCTGAACCCTATTATGGACTGAAATAAAATAGAGTCCAATAAAATACCGGATATATCAAAAGTAGGTCGTGAGTTTTATACTTATTGGTTCCGTACGGAATTTGAGGTTCCGGCTTTTTCAGAAAAATATATGGTTGCAGCCTGATGGCATCAACTATCGGGCTGAAGTATGGTGAATGGTAATTTATTGAGTACGATCAATGGAATGTTCGTTAATGACTACATTAATATAACAGATTTTGTAAAAGTAGGGTACAAGAATGTTCTTGCTGTCAAAGTCTATCCGGTGGATG
>VOFD01000693.1_pt1 | contig 94000 bp, 105 predicted proteins | sample 5384101 | NCBI WGS metagenome assembly VOFD01 (sample SAMN12384723, study PRJNA508395) | human gut metagenome | isolation source: healthy gut C | host: Homo sapiens
TACTATTATGAAATTCAACTGTTGTTTTCTGAAGAAGAGGTTTTTGCTTCTGCTGATTGCTTTGGGAATTGGCAGTGTCCTTTATGCGAATGATGAGTTGAAACTATTGACGGATTCTTTGCGTAGAGTGATAGATGAGAAACATGTCTATGTTCAAAAGAAAGAGGAGAGGATAAACCGGATAAAATGTATGTTGAAAAGTCCTGGTTTGACTCTTGAAGGGGAGTATAGAATCAATTTACGGTTATATAGCGAGTATAAAAAAATTTCATATTGATTCTGCTATTCATTATGTCGATCGTAATATCGAGATTTCCCACCAGTTGAATAAACCTTATTTCACCAACCAGTCGTCTTTAAATCTTAGTCTTTTGTATTCGATGTGTGGCAGGTTCCGTGAAGCGGAGATTATTTTGAAAAGTATAAAGACTTCAGAACTTCCCAGAGATTTATTAATAAACTATTATCAAACTTACTCCAGTTTCTGGGGGCATTACTCCATTTCTGTTGCCAACAATCTGTATGGAAAGCAACAATCTGCTTATCAGGATTCACTGTTTGCTCTCATAGATCATACTTCCCTGGGATTACCGGATGTCACAAGCTTCTTATTATATCTGGCGTGATACCTTAAAATCGAAGGAAATTTTTAAGGAATTGTTGGATATCGAGGAGGTGGGAACGCCTAATTATGCCATGATTACTCATTCGTATTCCAGATTGTGTCATCATCAGAAGAAATATGATGAGGAAAAGAAATATCTGATGTTGTCGGCGATTGCCGATACCCGGAATGCAACGCGTGAAAATGCCTCTCTTCAATCTCTTGCGTTGATACAATACGAAGAGAAGAATCTGGCCGATGCTTTTAAATTTACACAGTCCGCTATTGATGATGTAATTTCTTCCGGTATTCATTTTCGTGCAATCGAAATCTATAAATTCAATTCGATTATCAATACTGCCTATCAGGCGGAACAGGCTAAATCGAGATCGCATCTGACTACTTTTCTTATTTCTACAAGTATTATCCTTTTTCTTTTTTGATTCTGCTCGTTGTTTTCATCTATATTCAGATGAAGAAAACGTTGAAAATAAAGCAGGCATTGGCGCAGAGTAATGAGGAACTTCTGCGGCTGAACAATAAACTGAATAGTATGAACAGCCAGCTGAATGACACCAATAATCAATTGTGTGAAATTAATGGCATAAAGGAATATTATATAGCTGAATTCTTCGATGTGTGCTTTAGCTATATTCATAAAATGGAGAAGTATCAGAATATGCTGTATAAAATAGCCATTAATAAGTGCTATGAGGAACTGATTAAAAAGCTGAAGTCGTCTGCGCTTATTGATGAAGAGCTTAGTGCACTGTATGCCCGTTTTGATAAGGTCTTTTTAGGTTTATATCCTACTTTTGTTTCTGATTTTAATGCTTTGTTGAAAGATGAAGAGAAGATTATTTTGAAGCCGGATGCTTTGTTGAATAGGGAACTTCGTATCTATGCGCTGTTACGTCTGGGCATTACGGATAGCGGAAAGATTGCCAATTTCCTCCGTTGCTCTACAAGTACTGTTTATAATTATCGTACGAAGATGAGAAATAAAGCTGCTGTCGACAGAGATGAATTTGAGAACGAAATTATGAAAATTAGTTCAACACAAGAGACATAATTGTTATTTTACTGCTGACCTCCTTTCCAAATCATCTACATTTTTTGATATACTTAAAGTGTTAAGTGCTTGATTAATAGTGCAAAATGTTAATTTAATATCTACATAAAGTAGTGTAAGTCAAATAAGCCGTTATTTATTTGGCTAGATTTGCAATATCAGTTTTTTACTCATCAGCTTGATGGTGAAAATTGATACTTCATCTATTATTTGTACTTAAATTCACTATGTTTTATTATGAACACGCAATCTTCAGTAGACACGAGAATTAAAGTAGGAATAATCGGTTTCGGTAGAATGGGAAGATTCTATTGGGAGGCGATGCGGAAAAGCGGGCGATGGGAGATTGCTTATATTTGCGATACAGATCCGGAATCACGTCAATTGGCTAAGAAGTTATCTCCTGAATCTCTTATAGTAGAAGATAATCAAAAAAGTTTTTGAGGATGAAAGTGTACAGGTAGTCGGTCTTTTCACTTTGGCCGACTCACGGATGGAACAAATAGAAAAAGCTATTCGCTACGGCAAACACATTATTTCAGAAAAACCTATTTCAGATACCATGGAAAATGAGTGGAAGGTCGTGGAAATGACAGAAAATGCCAACCTCATTTCTGCGGTAAACTTGTATCTGCGGAATTCCTGGTACCATAATCTAATGAAAGAGTATATCGAGCAAGGAGAAATCGGAGAACTGGCTATTATCCGTATTTGCCACATGACTCCCGGTTTGGCACCGGGCGAAGGTCATGAGTATGAGGGGCCGGCTTTCCATGATTGTGGAATGCACTATGTCGATATTACCCGTTGGTATGCAGGCTGTGATTATAGAACATGGAATGCACAAGGCGTGAACATGTGGAATTATAAAGATCCCTGGTGGGTACAATGTCACGGAACTTTTCAAAATGGCGTAGTCTTTGATATTACTCAGGGCTTTGTTTATGGACAATTATCTAAAGATCAGACGCACAATTCTTATGTAGATATTATAGGTACGGAAGGTGTCGTGCGTATGACGCATGATTTCAATACAGCTGTTGTCGATCTGCACGGAGTACATCAGACCATTCGTGTGGAAAAACCTTTTGGTGGTAAGAATATAGACGTGTTGTGTGACCTGTTTGCTGATTCGGTAGAAACCGGAAAACGCAGTTCCCGCTTACCGTCCATGCGCGATTCGGCCATTGCATCCGAATATGCGTGGACATTCTTGAAAGACACACGCAAACACGATTTGCCGGCTATCGGTAATTTGCACACTCTTGAACAAATACGCGAACGCAGAAGAAACATGAAAAATGGATATGGATTGTTGCATGGCAACCTTCCAAAGATTATTAACCCTTAAATAAATAAAATCATGTCAAACATTTCGAGGAGAAAGTTTCTCAAAACGGGGGCTGCTGCTTTAGCAGGCATTACTATTGCTCCCAGTACTATTTTAGGTATGAGCCACGGGCATATTTCGCCTACTGACAAACTGAATCTTGCAGCCGTGGGTATTGGTGGTATGGGACATGCCAATATTAATCACGTGAAGGGCACTGAAAATATTGTGGCTCTTTGTGATGTGGATTGGAAGTATGCAAAAGGTGTGTTCGACGAATTCCCCAAGGCTAAAAAAATACTGGGACTATCGTAAGATGTATGAAGAAATGGGTAAATCTATCGATGGTGTGATTATTGCAACTGCCGACCATACTCATGCTATCATCACTGCTGATGCAATGACAATGGGAAAGCACGTGTACTGTCAGAAGCCGTTGACCCACTCTGTTTATGAATCTCGTTTATTGACAAATTTAGCTGCTTCAACAGGTGTTGTTACTCAGATGGGTAATCAGGGTTCATCGGATGAAGGTACGGATTTGGTATGCGAATGGATTTGGAATGGTGAAATCGGTGATATAACTAAGGTGGAATGTGCAACAGACCGTCCTATTTGGCCGCAAGGATTGAATGTTCCTGAAAAGGTTGATAAAATTCCTAGCACATTGAATTGGGATTTGTTTACAGGTCCTGCTAAAATGAATCCTTACAATGCTATTTATCATCCTTGGAACTGGCGTGGATGGTGGGATTACGGAACAGGTGCATTAGGTGATATGGCTTGCCATATTTTGCATCAGCCGTTTAGAGCATTGAAATTGCAATATCCTACCAAAGTGGAAGGATCATCTACTTTATTGTTGAATGCTTGTGCTCCGCAGGCACAGCATGTGAAAATGATTTTCCCTGCTCGTGAAAATATGCCGAAAGTAGCTATGCCTGAAGTGGAAGTACATTGGTACGATGGCGGTATGATGCCTGAACGTCCGAAAGGATTCCCGGAAGGAAGACAACTGATGCAGAGTGGTGGTGGTTTGACTATTTTCCACGGAACGAAAGATACTTTGATTTGCGGATGTTATGGACAGAATCCTTGGTTGCTTTCTGGTCGTAAACCAAATGCGCCAAAAGTTTGTCGTCGTGTTCCCAATGCTATGAACGGTGGGCACGAGATGGACTGGGTACGTGCATGTAAAGAAAATAAATCTAACCGTATCATGACTAAGTCTGATTTTTCAGAAGCCGGACCCATGAATGAAATGGTGGCAATGGGTGTATTGGCTATTCGTTTGCAAGCGCTGAATAAGACTCTTGAATGGGATGGAGCTAACATGTGCTTTACGAATATCGGTGATAACGAAACGATCCGTACCGTTATCAAAGACGGATTCAAGATTCATGATGGTCATCCGACATTTGATAAGACATGGACTGATCCGATTAATGCGAAACAGTTTGCTGCTGAATTAGTGAAACATACTTATCGTGACGGCTGGAGACTGCCTGATATGCCGAGATAAATTAGAAATTAAAGATAAAAAATTAAATCGTTATTATCATGAAAAAAGTATTTTATCCATTAGCTTGTTGTTGTCTTGCTGCAGGCGTTTTCGCTTCTTGCGGTGGTCAGAAGAAAGCAAATGCTCCGGAAGAGCAAAAAGTTGCGTTGTCTTACTCTAAATCATTGAAAGCACCGGAAACTGATAGTTTGAATCTGCCTGTTGACGAAAATGGTTACATCACTATCTTTGACGGCAAAACATTTAATGGATGGCGTGGTTATGGAAAAGACCGTGTTCCTACTAAATGGACAATCGAAGATGGCTGCATCAAATTCAACGGTTCTGGCGGCGGTGAAGCTCAAGACGGTGATGGTGGTGACTTGATCTTTGCTCATAAATTTAAAAACTTTGAGTTGGAATTGGAATGGAAGGTTGCTAAAGGTAGCAATTCGGGTATTTTGTATTTAGCTCAGGAAGTTACTTCTAAAGACAAAGATGGTAATGATGTGCTTGAACCTATTTATATTTCCGCACCTGAATATCAGATCCTGGATAATGCCAATCATCCGGATGCTAAATTGGGTAAGGACAGTAACCGTCAGTCAGCTTCTTTGTATGACATGATTCCGGCAGTTCCTCAGAATGCAAAACCGTTCGGTGAATGGAACAAAGCGAAGATCATGGTTTATAAAGGTACGGTTGTTCATGGACAGAATGACGAGAATGTACTCGAATATCACTTGTGGACAAAACAATGGACTGATATGTTGCAGGCAAGCAAGTTTAGCGAAGAAAAATGGCCTTTGGCATTTGAATTGCTGAACAATTGCGGTGGCGAAAACCACGAAGGATTTATCGGATTGCAAGATCACGGTGATGATGTTTGGTTCCGCAACATCCGCGTGAAGGTTTTGGACTAATCGCATAAATAAGAAATAAGGCACGGATTACACGGATAACACGGTTTTTTAACTATCGTTATTATATAACAACCGCGTAATTCCGTGTAATCCGTGCCTATTTTTTCTATATAAATCTAATAATTGTAATTCCCTGATATCTATTATATGAAAACAAAAATTTATTTATGTGCGTTGGCTACTCTTTTCATGATTCCACAGGCAATGACCGCGCAAACTAAGAAGAAAGCTAAAAAAGAAGTAGCTATTCAACTCTATTCTGTCAGAGATATATTGAATAAGGTAGACAATAAAAGATGGTAAGTGTGACCCCACTTATACTGCTCTTCTGAAGAAATTGGCAAACATGGGATATACCGGTGTTGAAGCTGCCAATTATAATAACGGTAAATTTTATGACCGGACTCCTCAACAATTTAAGAAAGATGTCGAATCGGCAGGATTAAAAGTCTTGTCTTCACACTGCACGCGTGGACTGTCGAAAGAAGAATTAGCTTCCGGTGATTTTTCAAGTTCACTTCAATGGTGGGACCAGTGTATTGCTGATCATAAAGCTGCAGGTATGAGTTACATTGTAGCTCCTTGGATGGATGTGCCAAAAACGCTTAAAGATTTAGAAACGTATTGTGCATATTATAATGAGATAGGCAAGCGTTGTAAACAACAGGGTCTGTCGTTTGGGTATCATAATCACGCTCATGAATTTCAGAAAGTAGAAGATAAAGTGATGTATGACTATATGCTGGAACATACGAATCCTGAATATGTCTTCTTCCAGATGGACCTTTATTGGGTAGTTCGCGGACAAAACAGTCCTGTTGATTATTTTAATAAATATCCCGGTCGTTTCAAGATATTCCATGTGAAGGATCATAGAGAGATCGGACAAAGTGGAATGGTAGGTTTTGACGCTATCTTTAAGAATGCAAAAACTGCAGGTGTTAACTATCTCGTTGCTGAAATCGAGGGCTATAGTATGCCGGTAGAAGAGAGTGTGGAAGTAAGCTTGGATTATTTGTTGAATGCTCCTTTTGTGAAGAGTTCATACGCTAAATAACGTGTGAATAGCTAAAATAAAGGCATAAAAAAAGTCTGTGCATGCTTTCGCATGTCAGACTTTCAATTCTCTCTAAGCTGTTTCTGAATTATTCAGCTACAGCTTCAGTTGCAGTGCTATCAGCATTCAAAGAATCTGCTGCTGCGGCTGCTGCTTGTTCAGCTTCAAGAGCTGCTGCTTCTACTGCTGCGATTGAGTCAGCGATACGGATAGAATCTGCAGTTGCTTTTGCTGCGTCAGCTGCTTTGTTACCACAAGATGCGAATGATACTGCTACGATAGCTACGGCCATCAAAACTAATTTTTTCATTTTCTTTGCTTTTTAAAAACGTAATACAATCAATTGCTTTATTAAAACGTTGCAAAGGTATGTACTTTTTTCAATATGTTGTTCTCGAAACACCAACTTTTTTTATATATTTTTTTGTAACTAGCCACTTTTTTCCCCACTTTCGTATGTTTAAAAACATGCTAATCGACAGCAATACTGTTATATAGGTATCTTTTTATGCTTCTTTTCGGCGTTTTTTCAAATTCCGTGGGGTAGAGTTGTATCTTGCTGATTTTTTCTCGTAAGCGGCTACATTCGCGTTCAGATTCTTAAGATTCTCGACCATGATTGTTTTCAGGTTATCCGGATTGTTCAATCCGAGAGAATCCAGCGCTTCGTAATCGGCATAAACGAGTGCTACTAATTTTTTGTTGCGTTCGATAACGAGACTTTCAAGAATGAATGGCAGGTTATTGAGTTTTGTTTCCAACTCTTCGGGGAAGATGTTCTGTCCGTTTGAACTCAAAATCATGGTCTTGAGGCGTCCCCGGATGAAAATATTCCCGCTGTTGTCCATGCTACCGAGGTCACCCGTACGTAGCCAGCCGTCTTGTGTGAACACTTCCTCTGTTGCTTCCTGGTTCTTGTAATATCCTACCATCACGTTTTCTCCCCGGACTTGGATTTCTCCGGTTTCTGCTTCAGGGTTTTCCTTATAGATACGTGCTTCCATTATATCCAGAATCTTTCCGGAAGAGCCTTGTACAAATTCATCCCAAGGGGCATAGCTGATTAGTGGTCCACATTCCGTCATACCGTAACCGATAGTAAAAGGGAACTTAATCTTATAGAAGAACTCTTCCACCTCTTTATCCATAGCTGCTCCACCGATAATGATTTCCTTGAACCGCCCGCCCAATGCGTCAATTAGTCTTTTGCGTATCTGGTTGTAGATCTGTGTGTCGAGCAGCGGAATATTCAGTGCCCACTTCATGCCTTTTTTATTAATGAGTGGTTGGATGATATTCTTATATATCTTTTCGATCACTAGCGGGACAGTAATAATAAGGTTGGGTTTCACTTCCTCAAAAGCCTTCATTATAATCTTGGGAGAAGGAGTTTTCCAAGCAAAGTGACATGGGTGCCGACAGCAGTTGCTGTCAGAAAGTCGAACGCACAGCCGTATGCATGAGCGAGTGGGAGGAAAGAGAGTACCTTGTCTCCCTTTTTAAGAAGTTCGGTGCGGATACCGAAGGTAACATTTCCTGCCAGATTGTTCCCTGTCAGCATCACTCCTTTACTGAAACCGGTGGTTCCGGAAGTATAGTTTAATAGCATCACTTTGTCATTGGATAAAGTGGTATATTGAACATCTTCACGGGCAAATCCTTTCGGATACAAAGAATGCATTTCTTTATCGGTGTTTTTCAGAAACTTCTGTATGGTTTCTCCGTCACGCTGATAAAGACACCGGAAATCGGTCAGTGAGAATACGCCTCGCAGTCCCGTTAGTTTTTCCTCTTCCAAATTGTCCCAGATATTGTCACTGGTAAACAGAAAGACAGATTCGGAATGATTGACGATATGATGAACGTCATTAGGCGTAAAATCTTGCAGGATAGGGACAATAATTGCTCCATAAGTGATTGTAGCCATATAAGCAATGCACCAATGAGCGTTATTTTTGCCGATAACTGAAATCTTATCTCCTCTGCGAAGGCTACAATGTTTGAATAACAGATGTAAACGGGCGATTTTTTCAGCTACCTCACCGTATGTATATTGGGTATTTTCTCCATAATCAGTATAACAAGGCAAATCCCAATTCTCCCGAAAACTATTTTCGTATAGTTTAATGAAATTCTCTTTAATCATTGCACGTTTTTTAGTGAATTGTGCAAAAATAGGAATAAACTTTCGTATCCAAAAGCGTTTTACTAATAATAATGTGTAACTTTGCAAAGTTAATGTGTTTATAACAGCTTATGATAGATACCACTGTGTTTCAAGATAAGACAGCCGTTTATTATACATTGGGCTGCAAATTAAATTTTTCAGAGACTTCAACTATCGGTAAAATTCTGCGTGAGGCGGGAGTTCGTACTGCACGCAAGGGAGAGAAAGCGGATATCTGTGTGGTAAATACTTGTTCGGTGACGGAAATGGCAGACAAAAAATGTCGTCAGGCTATTCATCGGTTGGTGAAACAGCATCCCGGCGCTTTTGTGGTAGTGACTGGGTGCTACGCCCAGTTGAAGCCTGGTGACGTGGCAAAGATAGAGGGAGTGGACGTAGTGTTGGGAGCTGAACAGAAGGGAGAATTGCTTCAATATCTAGGTGACCTCCAAAAGCATGAAAAAGGAGAAGCTATAACTACTGCAACGAAAGATATTCGTTCGTTTTCTCCTTCGTGTTCACGGGGAGACCGTACTCGTTTCTTTTCTGAAAGTACAGGATGGCTGCGATTACTTCTGTTCATATTGTACGATTCCTTTTGCCCGCGGACGAAGCCGTAACGGTACCATTGCTTCTTTGGTGGAACAGGCCCGGCAGGCTGCTGCCGAAGGCGGAAAGGAAATAGTGCTGACCGGAGTGAATATTGGAGATTTTGGTAAAACAACAGGGGAGAGTTTCTTTGATTTGGTAAAAGCGCTGGATCAGGTAGAGGGAATCGAACGTTATCGGATATCTTCTATAGAACCAAATCTGTTGACCGATGAGATCATTGAATTTGTGTCTCACTCCCGTAGTTTTATGCCTCATTTTCATATCCCTTTGCAATCCGGTTGTGATGAGGTTTTGCAATTAATGCGCCGCCGTTATGACACAGCTCTTTTTGCTTCCAAAGTGAAGAAGATCAAAGAGGTGATGCCGGATGCTTTTATCGGTGTGGATGTGATTGTGGGAACCCGTGGAGAAACGCCGGAGTACTTCCAACAAGCTTATCAGTTTATTGAGAGTTTGAATGTGACCCAGTTGCATGTGTTTAGCTACTCCGAACGTCCGGGGACGCAGGCCTTGAAGATAGATTATGTGGTTTCGCCGGAAGAGAAGCATCAGCGTAGTCAACGTCTGTTGACACTATCGGACCAAAAACACAGGCTTTTTACGCGCGTCATATCGGGCAGGTAATGCCGGTGCTGATGGAAAAATCGAAGACAGGTGCTCCGATGCATGGATTTACGGAGAACTATATACGTGTAGAAGTGGAAAGCGATGATTCGCTGGATAATAGGGTGGTCAACGTGCGTTTGGGAGAATTTAATGGGGACAAGACAGCGCTTAAAGGCACAATTCTGATATAAGTATGAAATCTAAACTTATCTACTGGTTGGTATATAGTGGGATGTGGTTGTTTTCGGCACTTCCGTTCCGGGTTTTGTATATGTTCTCGGATTTGAATTATCTGCTGATGTATCATATTGGAAAATATCGCCGGAAAGTAGTTCGGGGGAACCTGTTGAGATCATTTCCGGAAAAAACTGATGCCGAGAGATTGCAGATTGAACGCAAATTCTATCGCTATCTTTCGGATTATATGCTAGAGGACCTGAAACTGTTGCATATGTCCGCTGAAGATCTTTGCCAAAGGATGATTTATAAGAATACAGAACAATATTTGGAATTGACGGAGAAGTATGGCGGAATCATCGTAATGATTCCTCATTATGCCAATTATGAATGGTTGATTGGCATGGGTGCGATCATGAAACCCGGAGATGTTCCCGTGCAGGTTTATAAACCGTTGAGAGATCAATATCTGGATAAACTTTTTAAGCGTATCCGCTCTCGTTTCGGAGGATATAATATTCCTAAACATTCTACTGCACGTGAAATTATCAAATTGAAGCGTGAAGGAAAAAATATGGTAGTAGGTCTGATTACAGACCAATGGCCTAGTGGATTTGATCGGTATTGGACTACTTTTTTTAGGGCAGGAGACTGCTTTTCTGAATGGTGCCGAGCGTATTGCTAAAATGATGAATTTCCCTGTTTTCTATTGCGAACTTAGTAAGAGACGCAGAGGATATTGTGAAGCGGAATTCAAACTAATGACGGAGACGCCGAAAGAAACCAAGGAAGGAGAAATCACTGAAATGTTTGCTCACCTATTGGAGCAGACAATTCGTAGAGAACCGGCATACTGGTTGTGGTCTCATAAACGCTGGAAATTAACCAGAGAGGAAGCTGAACAACAGGAAGAATTGAACAAGAAGAAAGAACAGCAATGAAAGTTTCAGTTGTAATCTTGAATTGGAACGGATGTGATATGCTCCGTACTTTTCTTCCGTCTGTAGTTCGTTATTCGGAAGGAGAGGGGATAGAGGTCTGTGTGGCTGATAATGGCTCTACAGACGATTCTGTGACTTTGCTTCAACAGGAATTTCCTTCTGTCAGGACAATCTTGCTCGAACAGAATCATGGCTTTGCGGACGGATACAACTTGGCATTACAGCAGGTAGATGCAGAGTATGTCGTTCTTCTAAATTCGGATGTTGAAGTGACGGAACATTGGTTGAAACCGATGATTGCTTATCTGGATGCTCACCCGGAGGTGGCTGCCTGTCAGCCGAAGATACGGAGCCAGCGACAAAAAGAATATTTCGAATATGCCGGAGCAGCCGGTGGATTTATAGATAAGTACGGTTATCCTTTTTGTCGGGGGCGTATAATGGGCGTGGTCGAAAAGGATGAAGGGCAGTACGATACAGTGATTCCAGTTTTCTGGGCGACGGGGGAGCAGCCCTGTTTATCCGACGCGCTGATTATATGAATGCCGGAGGATTGGATGGGCGTTTTTTTCGCACACATGGAGGAAATAGATTTGTGCTGGCGACTTCGTTCGCGAGGACGTGAGATTGTTTGTGTGCCTCAAAGTGTTGTCTATCATGTGGGGGAGCTACTCTTAAAAAAAGAGAATCCTCGTAAGACTTTTTCTTAATTTTCGTAATAATCTTGTCATGCTTTATAAGAATCTTTCGGACGAAGAGTTAAATAAAGTGATGCGTATCCGGACTTGTCTCGATTACGTGGCAGTGTTTAACTTCTTGTTGCAAGGGCATTGGAACAATGCTCGTGCTGTCATGCGTGCACGAAAAGAGTACCAACAGACTACGTCCTTCATTTTCTTTATCCCGTGAAAAGAATATGAGAAAAAAAAACTTTGAATCCAATCCCTGAACAGATAAAAAGTAGTATCTTGTGGCAGTTTTACGCGAGAGGATGCAAACGATTCTCTCAATTGTCGGACTTAAAAAAGAATAACAAATGGAAGCAAAGGTTAGAAGGGGCATCGGGCTGGTAGCGCATGATGCGATGAAAAAAGATCTCATCGAATGGGTATTGTGGAATTCGGAACTGTTGATGGGAAATAAATTCTATTGTACAGGTACTACCGGTACTTTGATATTGGAAGCATTGAAAGAGAAGCACCCTGATGAAGAATGGGATTTTACGATTTTAAAATCAGGTCCGCTGGGTGGTGACCAACAGATGGGGTCACGTATTGTGGATGGGCAGATTGATTATCTCTTTTTCTTCACGGATCCCATGACACTGCAACCGCATGATACGGATGTGAAAGCATTAACCCGCTTGGCCGGTGTAGAAAATATAGTTTTCTGTTGTAACCGTTCTACGGCAGATCATATTATTTCCAGTCCGTTATTTATGGATCCTGACTACGAGCGCATTCATCCGGACTATTCCGGCTATACAAAAGCGTTTCCAGGATAAACCTGTGGTGACGGAAGCTGTTGAATCAGTAAATAGAAGAAAAAAGAAGAGAAAATAAGCCGGTAGTTTACGGCTGTGAAAATAGGAGCAGATTTTTTTAAAAAGGAATGCAGATGATACGGATTACTTTATTAATATCGTATTATCTGCATTTCGTTATTTATGTTTCATTACCAACAATGTGATATCTTATTTCTTGCTGCAGTGTAGCTCAATTCCTGCGGACTCTATATCTGCTCCCATCGGTGGGTTTCGTTTGGAAAGCCGGAGTTCGATTTCTTCAATACAGGGAATTGGTCAAAGAGTTTTTTGTATAATCCGTCCGCTAACGTGTTCCAGTAATTTCGAGGGAACAGCCATTTCATTTTTTTATCACCTGATGTACTTCGGCGTAGTTGACGGTGTCGGTAACTTCGTCTGTCCGGGTAGCTTTGCTGATATCCACTTTCAGTTTCAGGTCAATGATATATTCATTTCCGATCAGATTTTCTTGCGGTGCAACTCCATGATAGGCGTAACAACGAATTTCTTTCAAAAGAATATAGCTACTGTTTATCTTCATATATTGTCTTTTTAGTGTGATCTTGTTTGACTTTTAACAGGTCTTTCTGTGCAACCATTTGTGGAATCACTTTTAGAAAGACGGGGGTGAGCAGAATGCAGATACTTAGTGTTATAAGCAAAAGTACACTTGCCTGTGCCCAACTATTGTGAATATAACGGCTGACTAATGGACCTAAAAAATGAAGTATCGGTCCATGAATACTCAAGGTGATGATTGAATATCGTCCTAAGTAAGAAACAACCTTTATCTTCTTCACTTTTTTGCAAAGTAACATAATCATAAATATTCCTGCAAATGCAGCGATATATACTTGAAAAATATTTCCCGTATAGTTGTTGGTGCGCATACCCAATGTGGTAGCGGTAAAGTACATGACTACCAGTGCCAATAGAACGAAAACCGGGATCAACTTGTCGAAACGATGACTGGGATACAGAAAAAGTTATACCGCCGAATCCAGAATCCGGCTACATAGAAAGGGAGGGCGGTCATGGAAACATCTATATACAAAGGCAACTCTATCTGTAACTTTCCGAGATAAAATCCTGTGCAACCAATCAGGAGTGTGACAGCAAACATGATAGGCAGGTGTTTCTCACGCAGAAAGTGGATCAGATAAAACAGGATATTACAGTTGAATAATGCTACTAGAAACCAGATCGGCGGATTGAATTTGATAAGGTCATGTCCATGAAATACTATCAAAAGTTCATTCCATGACACAGGCAGTTGAAATACCCCCGGAGCAATCTTCCAAATAATGTATTTAAGGAGGAATGCACTTAGATAGAAGAAAAGAAAAGGAATAATCAATTTGTTTATTTTCCGTAGGATAAATCGAACAGGCCTTCGTATGATTTGAAAAACACTCCCGAGATAAAGAAGTAAAGCGGCATGCGGAAACAGGATAACATCGAATTCGTATCCAGTTGTTCGAAGGCTCCTCCAACATGTGCCATTACTACAAGGATAATGCAGACTCCTTTGGTTAAGTCCACAAAATCAATACGTCTGCTCTGGTTGCCTTCCATTATCTCTTTTCAATTTCACTTTTCGGCGCAAAGATACTTCATAAATTGGAATAAAAAGAGTTAGTGCCTTTTATCTTATTTATTCGGATCTCTTCCTGTATTTTTTATCAGTTCACAAATCTTATCATTGAGTGTTTTTGCTTTCATCAACTGTTCCAATGTGAGGTGCATCCGGTATCTCCAGTAGTTTCGTGGATTGGATGGAACATTAATTCGTTCTTCCGCCACATTCGGATTTCTCCACTTCCCGTCTATCGATAACCAATCCTGGAAAGACAAGATACAGAGAATAGAATTACTGTTGAGATGATTGCGTACAATTTCCTCGCACAACTCGGGAGTAGCAGTGGTTGGTGCAGTACCGTAGTGTCCTAACGTTGCATTATAGTAGCGTTGGGTCTGTTGATAATCTTCTTCCCACCAGCCACGCAAAGTAGACATATCATGAGTGGAAATGGTGCACACAGACCGGTATGGATATTCATTTAAATGTCCGAACTCATACATCGGATTCTTAGGCATCCGCTGAATTTCCAGACTAAGAATCCGGAGATCATTCATCACCGACGACACACAAGCAGGAATCATCCCCAAATCTTCTCCACAAACCAACATACGGGTGGATTGTGTCAGCTGGGGCAATTTCTTCATGGCCTGTTGAAACCAGAACTCATTGTGTCGGTGGTAATAATACTGGTCGTATAGTTTGTTAAAAGCATTCTTCTCCTCTTCGTTTAGCAATCGGAATACGAAATCTCGTTGTACGCCGATTCGAGGGTGGTATTTCCCTTCCTCTTTTTTTGTCCGCAACAAATAAAACGTTGCTGATTAATGAATAAAGCCCTTCCCGAATCCAGATACTATCTTCATCATTTTTGCCGGCAAAGAATTGTTCTACTTCCCTTTGCGTCTCAAATCCCGGTTTCATCCGATAGGTACCGGAGTCGTCAACTAATTGGAGAAAGTCTTGTTTTACCAAGTTGGTATGGGGGCCGAACAACTGTCCAAGGAAAGATTCATGAATAGATGGGAGCAGGTATTCATCCCGGAACGTGAGGCCATAACTTTCGATTTCTTCCCGACTCATGGGGAGAGAAGGATCAAACTGACCTAACAATCCGTGTACGGCATGCATCGGGATTTCCCAGATACGGAAAAACCGAGGATGTGGTCAATCCGGTAAGCATCGAAGTATTCCGCCATTTTCTGAAAACGTTTCATCCACCAGCGGTAGCCGTCCTTTTCCATGACATCCCAGTTGTATGTAGGAAATCCCCAGTTTTGCCCGTTGATGGAGAAATCATCGGGTGGAGCACCTGCTTGTCCGTTGAGATTGAAGTAATGAGGTTCTGTCCAGGCTTCTACACTGTTGCGGCTGATACCGATTGGAATATCTCCTTTTAATACAACACCGTGTTGGCGGGCATATTCGGTTGCAGACAGTAATTGCAGGTGCAGGTGATACTGAATATAGTAATACAATGAGATATGAGGATAGTCTACAGTTTCCGGCTGGCACATTTTTTCTATATCTTCCGCATTATAAACAGAGTGTCGTGGCCATTTACGGAAATTGGGTGTTTTGTAGGCGTCGCGCAGATAACTGAAGACTGCATAGGGTTGCAACCATTCTTTGTTGGCTTCAAAGAAGTCTTTGAAACCTTTGGAAGCTAAGACTTTTTTTTTTCCTTCCTGTCGGAATAGTAAGTTGAAAAACTCCCATTTAGTCTGGTTTACTGCTTCGTAGTCAATGGCAGGCAGACTGTTCAGTTCTTTTGCTTTTTGTTGAATTTCGATGCGGCTTCTTTGTCTTTCAGAGTTCCCATTTGCTTGATATCCGCATACATCGGATGAAAAGCATAGATGGAAATGCTGTTGTAGGGATAAGAGTCTGTCCATGTATGAGTCATGGTGGTATCGTTGATCGGTAAGATCTGAATAACTTTCTGATGGGTGATTACTGCCCAGTCGATCATACGTCTCAAGTCACCAAAATCACCTACTCCAAAACTTTTCTCTGATTTTAAGGAGAATACAGGTATGGCGATTCCCGCACCTTTCCGGGCGGGGGAATGTCGAAATAGGCATATCGGTCGGAAATCACGAGTGTCTCGTTCGTCTTTATTTCCGGGTCTGCCAGATAACGATTAGGGTTTTTCTCCCAGCAGTCCGCTTTCTTTTCTTGTTTGTTGTAGAGGATGAATTTGTATTCCAGCGGATATTTTAGTTTGCTGGCGTCCAATTCTATCTGCCATTCCGGGAAATTGGTATCACTCATCAACACCGCTTTCTCCGGGTCCCAGTGAGCTAATGATTTCTGGTTGCCACAAATTGCCAGGCAATAATCTTTGTTGATACGTGGGGCGTAGGCCTTGATAACCAGTCCCTTCTTATATCTTTGCGGGATACTTTCTCTCTCGGGATGTGCCAGTAAAGCTTCTGTAAAAGCTGAACTATAAAGGTACGACTGTTCCGGAATGTTTTTCCAGCAATCATTGATTCTGTATATCTTCTTGGAAGTGCCTGATAGGAAAATAGATCTTGGAAAATTGTTCCATTCTTTGCGGATGACGATTCCGTTTTGTTCTATCTGGTAGCTATAATGGATAGCCATCCCTTCATGGGGATTTCAAGCTCAACTTCTGCCGTCCAATAGATGCCATCGGTGGTGTGTAAAGGAATTGATTCCGGAAATAAGCCGGAAATTCTTACTTCTTCTCCCCAGTTGGTACGGTATTCAATATTAAATGATAGAATCATATATATTAGATTTTAATTGTACATATAAGACACTGCAAGTATAAGACATTTTTTGAATAAAAAATAAAAGGAGCCGCATTGGACTCCTTTTAATCTTTTGTTTATATATTAATTAACAAGGACTATTATCCACACCTGGATGCACCGCAAGTGGTACAGATCAGGCAACCTTCCTGATAAACTAATGTCTCGTTTCCGCAGTTCGGGCATTTCTTACCTTTTGCTTCGGTTCCATCCTGGATGTACTTCTTCAGAGCGCGTTCTACACCGTTTTTCCAAGTATTGATGTTCTCGCTGTTCAGTTGCAGAGAACCTACCAGCTTGATAACCTGCTCGATCGGCATCCGGTAACGGAGTACGCCGGAAATCAGTTTTGCATAGTTCCAGTATTCCTTATTGAACTTCTCAGACAATCCTTCAATAGTCGTCTTATATCCGCGCTTGTTTTCAAATTGGAAGTCGTAACGCTTGGTACCGTCTTCATCCACATTTTTGATGATACGTCCGCAAGTTACACTCTTAGGCAGCAAGATACCTTCGTCGTCATCTTGCAAACCAGTGAATATTTCATAAGGGTGTCCATCTAATAATCCGACAAAAGCCACCCATTTTTCTTTGTTATTCTGGAAACGAACCACGTCGGCTTCCAATATTCTCGGACGTACCTCTACAACCGTAGGCGGTTTGCAAGGAGGAAGTCCTTCTTTCTTGTCTTTATCCGATTTCGTAGAGATCAGCACTCCGGAGCGTGAACCGTCGCGATATACGGTACAGCCTTTACAGCCGGATTTCCATGCTTCTACATACAAACGGTTTACTAAATCCTCGTCTACATCATTCGGTAGATTGATCGTTACGCTGATGGAGTGGTCTACCCATTTCTGGATTCTTCCCTGCATCTTTCACCTTCATCAACCAGTCGACATCGTTGGAAGTTGCTTTGTAATAAGGAGATTTAGCAACCAGTTCATCAATTTCTTCTTGGGAATAGCGTTTGGCCGGATCGTATCCGTTAGCTTCCATCCAGGTCACAAACTTGTGATGGAATACGATATATTCTTCGAATGCATCTCCTGTTTCGTCTACAAAATCTACATGTACATTCGTATCGTTCGGATTCACTTTTCTTCTGCGTTTGTAAACGGGCAAGAATACCGGTTCGATACCGGAAGTCGTCTGTGTCATCAGACTGGTTGTACCTGTAGGTGCAATCGTAAGGCAGGCAATGTTGCGGCGACCGTATTTCTTCATGTCCTCATACAGTTTCGGGTCAGCTGCTGCCAGGCGTTGGATGAACGGATTATTCTGTTCACGTTCGCTATTGTATATTTCGAAAGCACCGCGTTCTTTTGCCATTTCAACCGATGAACGATAAGCACTCAGGGCAACGGTCTTATGCACTTTTTCAGAGAATTCGGTAGCTTCTTCCGTACCGTAACGCAATCCCAGTGCAGCAAGCATATCACCTTCGGCAGTAATACCTACACCGGTACGGCGTCCTTGTCCACTCTTCTTGTAGATTTTCTCCCAAAGTGTGCGTTCTGCATGTTTTACTTCTTCATTTTCCGGATCTTCGTCAATCTTGGTCATGATACGTTCGATCTTCTCCAGTTCGAGGTCGATGATGTCGTCCATGATGCGTTGAGCCAGCGCAACGTGTTTTTTGAACAATTCGAAATCAAAATAGGCATCCGGTTTGAAGGGGTTTACCACATAAGAATACAAATTGATTGCCAAGAGACGGCATGAGTCGTAAGGACATAGAGGAATTTCTCCGCATGGGTTGGTAGATACAGTTCTGTAACCCAGATCTGCATAGCAATCAGGCACGGACTCACGGATAATCGTATCCCAGAATAAAACTCCCGGTTCTGCCGATTTCCATGCATTATGAACGATTTTCTTCCACAAGGTAGAAGCGTTGATTTCTTTTTGGTAAATGTCGGGTTGGCAGAGTCAATAGGATATTGCTGTACATACGGCTTTTCATCTACGGCAGCTTGCATGAAAGCATCGTCCAGCTTGACAGAAACATTGGCTCCGGTTACTTTGCCTTCAGTCATCTTGGCGTCAATAAATGCTTCGGAATCCGGATGTTTGATGGATACACTCAACATCAGTGCACCACGACGTCCGTCTTGAGCTACCTCACGAGTAGAATTCGAATAACGCTCCATAAATGGAACAAGGCCGGTGGAAGTCAGTGCCGAGTTTTTAACGGGAGAGCCTTTCGGGCGGATGTGAGACAAGTCATGACCTACTCCTCCACGCCTTTTCATGAGCTGTACTTGTTCCTCGTCGATTTTGATGATAGCGCCATAAGAGTCTGCTGCGCCGTCTACCCCGATTACGAAGCAATTGGATAGTGAAGCGACCTGATAGTCATTACCGATACCCGTCATCGGGCTTCCTTGCGGAACGATGTACTTGAAGTGATCTAATAAATCATACAGTTCTTTTTGCTGTCAACGCATTCGGATACTTTGATTCTACGCGTGCTACTTCATTGGCAATTCTCCAATGCATATCTTCCGGAGATTTTTCATAGATGTTACCGAAAGAATCCTTTACTGCGTATTTGTTTACCCAAACCCTTGCAGCAAGCTCGTCGCCTTGAAAATATCGTAAAGATTCTTCGTAGGCTTCGTCATAAGAATAAATTTGTTTTTCCACGATCCAATGTGTCTTAGATTTTATTATTTAATAAGTAATGTGTAGAAGTTTACTTATCGTTAACAAATGTAGCCGCAAAGCTAAGAATGTTTTTTCATCTATCAAAATAAAAATGAAATAATTTATTAACAGGTTGCAAGTTTTCCATTTGTTTATGCTAAGTATTTGATAAACAGTTGAAAGTTGTTTTTTGTTCAAAGGTTAAAGTTCTCCAAAAAAGAAAACTATTCTATTCTGCTAGTGTGGTAGAATATTTTTTTCTTTTTTATATCTTTAAGCAAAAAAAAGATATGTTTGAAACCGTAAAGAACAGAAGAACTATTCGGAAATATCTGCCTAAAGATATAAATCCTGGTTTGTTAAATGATTTGCTCGAAACCTCTTTTCGTGCTTCTACGATGGGGGGGTATGCAGCTTTATAGTGTTATTGTGACTCGTGATGCAGAAATGAAAGAGAAACTTTCACCAGCTCATTTTAATCAGCCGATGGTAAAAAAATGCACCTGTCGTGCTTACTTTTTGTGCCGATTTTCGTCGTTTCAGCAAGTGGTGTGAACAGCGAAAAGCTGTACCGGGCTACGATAATTTAATGTCTTTTATGAATGCGTCTATGGATACTTTGCTTGTTGCGCAGACTTTTTGTACGCTGGCGGAAGAAGTAGGACTCGGCATTTGTTATTTGGGAACTACCACTTATAATCCACAAATGATTATTGATACCCTCCAACTCCCCGAACTGGTATTCCCTCTCACCACAATAACGGTAGGCTATCCGGACGGTATTCCCGCACAAGTAGACCGCTTGCCTTTGGAAGCTGCCGTGCACGATGAAAAATATCACGACTATACACCGGAAAAAATAGATAAACTTTACGCCTACAAAGAATCATTGCCGGAAAACAAGCAGTTTATCGAAGAAAATGAAAAAGAAACATTGGCTCAAGTCTTTACGGACGTGCGTTACACAAAGAAAGATAACGAATTTATGTCCGAAAATCTATTGAAAGTACTTCGCCGGCAAGGATTCTTTTAAATATTAAGTATAAAGTATTAAGTATTATCCATACGGACAAGCTTTATTATGCGGTTTCGCACCAAGGTAAGCCTTAATACTTTATACTTAATTTCAGTTTCTCTTCTTCAGTAACGACTCTATTTCCTGTACTTCTGCATGAAAGCTCTTGTCTACCTCCAATTGTCCTTTTACGGTTTTGCAGGCGTGAAGTACCGTTGCGTGGTCTTTGTTACCGATGAACTTACCTATTTTAGAAGTTGAAAAGTCTGTGTGATTTTTAGCTAGATACATGGCAATCTGACGCGCTTGCACCACTTCTCTCTTTCTGGATTTAGTATGTATAGCTGCAGGCTCCAAGTCGAAATGTTTACATACCACTTTGAGAATATCATCTATGGTGACGGCTTTCGTTTCATTGTGAACAACGCCGTGTACAATATGTTGAGCTAAATCCAGGTCTATTTCTTTGTTGAAAATAGTAGAACGGGCCATGATAGCGATGACGATACCTTCCAGATCGCGTACACTTTCATTCACATTCTCAGCAATATAGTCGATCACTTCTGCCGGAAATTGTAACCCGTCACGGTGTATCTTGTTGCGTAGAATATTTTTGCGAAGTTCTACGGTCGGCTTTTCCAGCTCTGCCACCATACCCCATTTGAAACGGGTGATCAGTCGTTCTTCCATGCCTTGCAATAATACCGGGGCACGGTCTGAAGTCAGGATGAGCTGCTTTCCGTTTTGATGTAAGTGATTAAAGATATGGAAGAAAGTATTTTGAGTTTTCGTTACTCCGGCAAATTCCTGAATATCATCAATGATTAATACATCAATTGTCTGGTAGAAGTTGATAAAGTCGTTGGTCGTGTTATTACGTACGGAGTCTGTATATTGCACTTGAAACAGATGTGCCGAAACATACAATCTCTTTTCTCTGGATAAATTTCTTTGATTTTTGTGCCTATTGCGTTTGCCAGGTGCGTCTTTCCTACTCCGGATGCTCCATAAAGGAATAACGGATTGAAAGCAGTCCCTCCCGGTTTTTGCGCTACAGCTTCTGCTACACTTCTTGAAAGTTTATTACTGTATCCTTCAATGAAGTTTTCGAAATTATAATTGGGATTCAAATGCGGGTCCAGATCTTGAACGGCAGGAGCCTGTAAGAAATTAGGAGCTTTGTTTCCTCCGATTATACTTTTAGGGGTAACAGCTGTAGAACGATTGCTTGCTTCGAGATTCACGGTTTGGTTTGGAATCGAAGTTTTGTCTACCATGACGTTGTACATCAACTTGGTGCCTTCGCCAATGACCTTATACAAAGTCTTGCGTATTAAATCTACGAATCTCTCTTCCAGAATCTCATAGAAAAACTGGCTCGGGATCTGTAAGATCAAAGTTTTGTCCTCATATTTTAATGGAACAATAGGGGCAAACCAAGTATTATATGTCGTCTCAGGAACATTGTCTTTAATTACGTCGAGACAGCGGTTCCAAAGTACGACATGATTTGATTCAATCATAGTAACTTTTAATACATTTATTAATTAAGCAAAACTTCTACGTTTGCAAAATTGGGAATCTTATTTGGAAAAAACAAATTAGCTTTTTCTTGTTTTTTCGGGCAAACAATAATGTGTTTACTTTCAATGACTTATGTATTTGTTGTCGGACACAGTCTGCTTACCCTCTCTTGCAATTTTATAAGTATTTGTATATTAATGTTTTACGTGCTTGAAATTCAGCAATTTTCTCATCTTTGTACGTTTGTACGGGAATCTTATTTCGGTTTATAGATAGACATTTGAAGAGCAATCTACTTTCTTTTTTTGAAAGCTCCTTGTTATTTAGATAAAATCTATATAACAAGAATTTGCTACTTATCTTTCTTGCCGAATAATGAGAAGTGAACGTATCGTTTCAGGTCCTCTAATAAGCTGGCTGCATTTTCTGTTGTAGCGTTCAGATTATTGTATAAAGTCGGGTCGTTGAAGAGCAGTCCGATAGTGTTATCTTTGCTGTTTAATTTTTCTGTAAGTATTTTTACGTTAGCCAGCGTTTCGTCTATTTTTTTTGAAAGTGGCTGCATAGTCTACTTCTTTCAAATTTCCGCTGATGACAACGAAGTTGTCTCCGATGGTGTTCAGTTTACTTGTGAGTTGGGGAATATCGTTGCTCATTAGTCCTTTCACCTGTGAACTGACTACTGCCAGGTTGGCGGTTGTCGTCTCTATCGAGTGCAGGGTGGCAGGGATGCTCTTGTCTCCTAATATATTGTTCAGAGAGATGAGGATAGAATCCAGTCTTCGGAAGCATCTCTTCCACCTTTGGGATCAGTTGTGCTGCGCTTTCCATCATTCCGTTGTTTAGTGTGCCGGGGATGGTATCTCCTATGGCATATTTCTCACGCGGGTTGTTGGCGAGAATATTCATACGTACGCCTCCCATAAGTTCGGATACGAGTTCGGCGGTACTTCCTTTAGGGAATTCGCAGCTCGGTGTCCAGTTCTACTTCAACAATCACATTTCCGGGTTTGACATAATCATAATAGATGTCACGTACAATACCTACACGGACACCGTCGGCAAATACCGGGCTTGATTTAGTGAGTCCGTTTACGTTTTCAAATTTGGCATAGAAATAGCTGGAAGGCTGAAACATGTGTATACCTTTCAGCCAGTTGATTCCATATATAAGCACACATAGTGCAACGATACCTGCAATACCTATTCTGACTTCTTTTTGTAATGTACTTCATTTTATCTTTTTATTTATTTCTTCTTTTCTTGAATTCGGCAATCGCTTCATTGACGTTCATTTTCTCGCCGTTTCGGAAAGCGATGATAAAGGCGTCCTTGAATTGTGCCGTAATGGTGCGCTTTGTACGCAACACCTTGTTATAATCGGAGGAGGCTCCATACGTGTATTTGTATATTCCCCCTTCCTTATAATAATCTACGTCTTTCAGTCCTTTCAGCCGTTTGTCGTTTTTGGCGAGAGGCTTGGAAGAAGTGAGTATCTGTATCTTAAACGTTATTTCGCTGTCATTGGTTGCGCTTTCTGCTACAATTGGGCGCTTCGGTGCTGTTTTTGCTGTTGCGGCAGGTTTTGTTTTTGCTTCGGCCAATAGCTTTTCCTGTTGGGGAGCTGTGTTCACGCTTTCGGTATCCTTTTGGGCAATTTTCGGGGCGTTGTCTTCTTCCTGCTCGGTTGGGATAATCGTTTTGCTGACTCCCGTTAGGCGTAGCTCATGTTCTCGTTTGTAATTCAGGAAAGCACGGTAAATGCCTTTGGCCATACTTCCGGCCCCTTCTTCGGAATTCAGATAGCGTTCTTCTTCCGGAGTTGAGATGAAGCCCAATTCTACCAGGATACTTGGCATGGCGCTTGCTTTCAGCACCAGGAATCCGGCTTGATGCACTCCGCGGTCTACCCGTTTGCAGGTTTGGCGGAACTGTTTTTGCATCAGCGAGGCCAAGTGTACGCTCTGTTCCATATATTTGTCCTGCATGAACTCAAATATAATATATGATTCGGCAGAGTTCGGATTGAAACCGGCATATCTTGTTTTATAATCACTTTCGTAGAGGATAACGGAGTTCTCCCGCTTGGCAACTTCCAGGTTAGCGTCTGATTTGGCCAAACCCAGCGTCCAGGTTGAAGCCCCTTTGGCTGTACGGTTGTTTGCCAGTGCGTTGGTGTGAATGGAAATAAAGAGATCCGCCTTTGCGTTGTTTGCAATTTCTGCCCGCCGGTCCAAAGGAATAAATACATCTTTGCTACGGGTGTAGATCACTTTGACGTCGTCGCAGTTTCTCTTGATCAGGTTTCCCAGTTTCAGTGCGACGTTCAGATTGATAGTTTTTCTCTTTGGATATTTTCCCGATGGCACCAGGGTCGTGACCGCCATGTCCGGCGTCAATAACTACTACGAAATCTTTCCCCCATAAGTGGTTGGTACATGAGGGTAGAAAAAAGTAGCCAGAGGCAAATGAATATGTATAATATGTACGGTCTATTCAGTTTCATATCTATAATACGGTGCAAATGTAGTAGAAATTTGTAGAAAACTCATGATTTGCCATTAAGTTTTGTGTTTTTTTCGGTTTAATGGTAGCTTTTCTCCCGAAATCTCTGTTACTTTGCGCCTCCAAGAAAAAATATACGACGATGCTTAAGTTTTTGAAGAATTGGACGTTGCCTATTGCGATGCTGGTAGGTGCTGTAGGTTATCCGCTGTTTATCAGTCTTTCTTTTCTGACTCCCTATCTTATTTTTACGATGTTGCTATTGACCTTCTGTAAGGTATCTCCTCGTGATTTGAAGCCAAAACCTCTCCATTTGTGGTTGTTATTGATTCAGATTGGCGGGGCGTTGGCTGCTTATCTTTTGCTTTATCGCTTTGATAAAATAGTAGCAGAGGGAGTGATGGTTTGTATTATTTGTCCGACGGCTACAGCTGCTGCGGTGATTACTTCCAAGTTGGGAGGGAGTGCGGCAAGTCTGACTACTTATACATTGTTGGGTAATATCGGTGCTGCTATTGCGGTGCCTATTCTATTTCCTTTGGTGGAGGTGCATCCTGATGTCACTTTTTGGGAGGCGTTTCTTGTTATTTTAGGTAAGGTATTTCCGTTGTTGATTTGTCCTTTTTTGGCTGCCTGGTTGTTGAGCAAGTGTTTGCCGAAAGTACATCAGAAGTTATTGGGTTATCATGAACTTGCTTTTTATTTGTGGGCTGTATCTTTAGCTATCGTAACTGCGCAAACATTGTATTCCTTGCTCAATGACCCGGCGGATGGTTTTACGGAAATCATGATTGCTGTCGGTGCGCTGATTGCCTGTTGTTTGCAGTTCTTTTTTGGGGAAGACAATCGGCTCGATTTATAATGACCGCATCAGTGGCGGGCAGGCACTGGGCAGAAGAATACGATTCTTGCTATCTGGATGGCGCATACTTATCTGAACCCGTTATCGTCTGTTGCTCCCGGTTCGTATGTGTTATGGCAGAATATAATCAATTCGTGGCAGTTGTGGAAAAGAAGAGAAAGAAAGAGATAAAATAGTGAATAATTAGGGATTATATGATTACTATAAGGGTAGCTTTAAATACGGATATAGAGGAAATTCAGTCTCTATATCGAAACACAGTGTTAGTGATAAACAGGCGTGACTATTCACAGGCAGAGGTTGAAGATTGGGCATCGTGCGGAGATGATCTTTCTAAAATTGAAGAGATGATAAAGACCCACTATTTTATTGTAGCTGTTAATCAACAGTCACAAATCGTTGGTTTTTCATCTATTACGTCTCAAGGCTATTTACATTCTATGTTTGTTCACAAGGATTTTCAAGGTAAAGGGTATTGCTACGATGCTTTTGGAAGAAATAGAACGATATGCAATTACAGCCGGAATTATGCGGATTACATCCGAAGTGAGCTTGACTGCTCGCCCTTTCTTTGAAAAAAAAAAAAAAGGTTATGTAGTAAAGGAAGAACAAAAGCGCAAAGCGAATCAGCTTTCTCTCACTAACTTTTGGATGGCAAGGGAAATGGCTAAAATCAAGTTATAATGGTCGTATTCCTGCTTGTGGTGTCTTTTGTGGGGGCCATATATACGAGGAAAGAAAAAAGAGCTTGCAGAGGAGTCGAGCTAAATAGTTCTCGCTGTGAAAAATGCAAAACATTTATAATAAAAAGATTACAGATTGAGTTTAGTACGTTCCTTTGTTTATATATCCAAAACGGACTAAACTTCTTTGTCCTGACAGCAAGATAGGTGCTGGTGAAAAGAAAAAATACCTTTGTTTTCTTTTCGCCAGCATTATTTTTGTACTTTTGTCGCATATAACAAAGCGCAAATGGGTATAAATCAGAATTATAGAGAAGCAGTAAAGACCATAAAAGAAGCTATCCTACGCAGCCAGTACCGTGCAGCCGCATCGGTGAACAAGGAACAGCTATCTCTTTATTACGGCATCGGACGTTACGTGTCGGAAAATTCTCGTACAGGCTTCTGGGGGAAAGGTGCGATTGAACAAATATCTTCTCTGTTGCAAAAAGAATTGCCGGGGCTAAGGGGATTTTCAGCAACAAGCATAAAGAAATATGCGTATTTTTTATGAGGAGTGGGATAAGGTTTTAAATCATCCGCCGTTGGCTGATGATTTGGTGTTGAATGAAAAATTGCTTCTTGTAGAAATTCATCAGCCACTGGCTGATGAATTTAACTGGTCAGACTTCCTTTCAATCGGCTTTAGTCATCATACTGAAATAATATCCAAAGCTAAGACTTTGGAAGCAAGGCTGTTTTATATACATGAGTGCGCCACTCGCTATTGGAGTAAGTACACTTTAAGGGATTACTTAAAAACAGACCTGTACAGCCATCGGGGCACTTTTCCTAACAATTTCGCACAAGCATTGCCTGATACCAAGCAAGCTCTAAAAGCTGTTTGCTCATTCAAAGATGAATACTTGCTTGATTTCATTAATGTGGAGGAACTGAATGAGCAAGAAGAGGATTTGGACGAAAAGATAGTAGAAAAGGCGATTGTTGCCAATGTGAAGAAGTTTATCATGACCTTCGGACAAGATTTCAGTTTTATAGGCAATCAGTATCGTATGGAGGTTGCAGGAGAAGAAATGTTTATTGATTTGCTCTTTTTCAATCGGGAGCTTAATTCCCTGGTCGCGGTCGAACTTAAATCCGGAAAATTCCGCACATCTTATTTGGGACAACTGAATACTTATCTATCTGCCTTAGACACATATATCCGGAAGCCGCATGAAAACCCTTCTATCGGAATAATCCTTTGCAGGGAAATGAATCAAACCTTTGTAGAGTTTGCAGTTCGTGATTATAACAAACCGATGGGAGTTGCTACATACCGTGCGTCCAAGGATATGCCGGAGCGACTTCGTAACGCTCTGCCGGACATTGAGGATTTGAAAAAGCTATTGTAAGGAAAAAGTCTTATTTATTTTTTTGGCAGGTAATTGCCTTTTGTTACTTTTTTGCACACGAAGCCCACCACTAAACGAATTTCTTCGTTTTTTTGTTATTATTTTGTTACCCACTGTTAGTAATAGGTGGGCTTTTATTTTGATAATCAGGTTTGTATGCTATTATATATAATGTGGCAGAATATTATTAATTCGTGGCAGTTGTGGAAAAAGAGAAAGAAAGAGACTGAGATTTCTGCATAATACTAAAAAAACTGGGATTGAAATTAAGGGCAAATGTGATGGAGCAAAAGATATTTGAAATAGAAGACTTAAAAGAACTGGAAGAATTTTTGCAATCCCAATCAGAAATAGAACAGTTGCGCGAACGCTTGTTTGCCGAGTTTCTGAAATATGCGGATTATAAAAATGCCGGAGAATGGAATAAAGCCGTTCGTCTTTGCGAGAGCCCTGGCTATTATCGGCTGGGGAAATCACGAACCTGTCGAAGCATTGAGAGGGCAATTCTTTAATGGAAACCCCGCGACTTGTTTTCAAAATAAATTTGGAGAAACTCGTTTTGTCGATGCCATTTGGTCGAAAAGAGTCAACGGTTTTACTATGGAGCAGGGAAGAACAAGCTATTGTTCGAGTCCTGACGACCCGAATCAAAAAGCAATCTGTGTCTTGGAAATATGAGATAAAGGAAGATATACAAGATATAAGACTTGAAAGCCAGCGAAACTGGATTCCTAAAAATCCGGTTTGGATAAGGAGGACAATTGGTAACTGTTATGAAAACTCCAAAGCAGTAATCGAGAGTGTTGATAAAGAATTGAAACCGGAGTTGGATAGAAGGATGCGCCCAGAGATGTACGGACGTGCTATTAATCGAATTATAATTAATTGTTCGTATAGCTATTATGATCATGACCATTGTAAAACAAACTATATCATTGCTGATGAAAAGTTGAAATTGAAACAAAAGATTTCTATCGGACATTGCTCACTATGTTTACCAGGCAAGAAATAGAGAAGAATGGATATTATCTTCGAAATCGTTTTGAATTTGGACCATTCAGGGCAGATACCGGGAAAATTAGAATCGGACTATGCCTTGAGAAAGAATTCAGTGAATTAAGTCATGCCAAACAGAAATCGAAGCTAAGCGAATATATTCTGCTTGCTCTGAACCATGTTACCAACAAGCTGAAAAAGAAGAAGCTGGATTATGACTTTGACTTGATGCTTGAAGATTTTAATTCAATACTGGCTGAGTGGAAAGCATGAAAGATATTATAGAGTTATTATGCTTTGATGATATTATAATAACATGGAAGTAATCTTTTGTGTCAGTTATATTTTAGAATTGGTTTTGTTATCTTTGCGCCGAAATATTGTAACATACAAGAAAAACAAAACATGAAAAATAAAGCTGTTGTAGTCGTTGTTTTCTGCAAGAAAAATATGACGAACAAGGTCGGTCAATTGACAAGCGACCGGGATTTGAAATACTCTATAAAGATTTTCAGGACTACGAATATGATGCGAATGGCAACTGGATTGAAACAAAGAATTTCAAAGATTATGTTGATTCAGGCACAGGACTCGGGCATATACTGAAACCTTATGTGGAGCGTGTCTTTACTTATTACGAAGAATAAAAACTTTAAATAGTTAGAGTTAAGGATTACCCCTAGAGTAGAAAAACAACTATCATAACTCTCATTCTTTTTGCTAATATAGTTATTATCTGATGAATAAGAATGATAGATGTTTCTGAAATTTTGTATCTATCATATTTTCTTCATGAAATATGGGTATCTATCATTCTTATTCCACTGTTTTTGCTGTTTAATCTTTCATGGCATTAACCCGCACATAAATTTTATGACTGCCGCTTCCAATGGTGTCAAGTACTCCTTCCTTCACCCATCCGTTCAATTCATTCAGTGCTTTGTTCTTTAGTAGTCCCGTTAGTTGCGTATACTCTTTGCGTCGTATCATCGGTCGTTCATCCAGAAATTTCTCCAGCCTGCGCCGGCGTTCTTCCACCGGAACTTCGGCGGAATGTGCAAATCCCGACTTCGCTTTTTCCACAAATCCGCGAACCTTCTTTCGGAAAGAAGATGATGGACGAAAATTTACATTATCGAAATAAATGGACTGTGCATGTATCTCTTTGGCATCCATCACCGGGCGTGCTTTTTAACTTGGCTGAAAAATATCCAAGGTTCCCCAACTGGACGTGGTGTCCGCTGACTAAATATTCGGATATTTTATTTTCAATAGCTAGCTGAACTCCTTCAATGTCTGCCGGTGTAAAACTGGAAGCTTGAGCGATCTCTTTTACAATTTGTTGAAAGTCGATGGTTCCGTTCGATACGATGCGGGGATACAACGGCTGTTCGTCTTCGTCTTTTTCGAAGACGGCTTTTTGCGAAAATCATACTTTGCGTACATGTCTTTTCTATTATGGGTTATGTAGCTAAAATGCCTTTTGAAAGGCATTTTAAATCTTGTTTTGCAGCAAGATAACCTACAATTGCAGCTTGGATAATCAACTTGAATCAGTCGCTTTTCTTGGGCACACATTCGTGGGCTGTAGAGCCCACAGATGTAAACTATACAGCCCGCATAGGTGGGCTGTACGGCACACTTATGCGGGCTGAAGTCTTACTGCCTGCAAAGATACATTATCCTGCCTTTATTCGCAAATTTAGTAAGCATTATTTCTATAAAATAAAGTCGTGTGGCGTGGCAAATAAAAGCGGTGAAATTTGTTTGGGCGAAGAGCATGTTGTATCTTTTGTATGGCTGTAGTGCAGCTTTCCTTTTACTGGAAATAATAATAAAAAAAGATGAGAATAACATTAGTCAGAGACGATGGCAAGGTAAAAACCTTACGGACGTTGAAAATGGAGCTCCTTTTGGAGCAGATGAAAACGGAAGTCAAGGCGCAGCCCGTCTCAAAGATGAGGGAAATATTGCGGTATACTCTTCCGGGAAATTCGATTGAAGAGGTGCGTAAAGTTCCCAAAGTGATGCCTGCCGCAGCTTTTGTCCGTAAAGAAGGGGTAATGACCCTGAATGAATATAACGGCATAGTGATGATGGAGGTCAATGATCTTTCGGGAAGAGCGGAAGCAGACGAAATAAAGGAACTGGTCAAAGAGTTTCCGCAAACATACCTTGCTTTCACCGGCTCTTCTGGCAAATCAGTAAAGATATGGGTACGGTTTACCTATCCGGACGACTGCTTGCCGACTTTACGCGAGCAAGCGGAACTTTTTCATGCGCATGCTTATCAGACGGCTGTGAAATATTATCAGCCACAACTTCCTTTTGATATCGAACTGAAAGAACCGTCGCTCGAACAATATTGCCGGTTGACATACGATCCCGGACTTTATTTCAATCCGAAAGCAATTCCTATTTATATGAAGCAGCCCGTCGGTCTTCCGTCCGAAGCGACTTTTATCAAACGAACGCGAGAAACCGATTCTCCTTTGCAGCGAATGGCACCCGGATATGAAAATTATGAAGCATTATCAGTACTTTTCTCCGCTGCATTCAACAGGGCGCTCGAAGAACTGAACGGATATCGGGAGGAGACGATCTGCAACCGTTACTGGTGTGTTTGGCAGAGCATTGTTTTCGGGCAGGTATTCCCGAAGAAGATACTGTGCGGTGGACAAGGGCGCATTATCGGCTCCCCTCGGATGAGTTGCTGATTCGCGAAACTGTGAAAAGTGTCTATCGTTCCGCAAAGGGATTCGGCAAGAAGAGTAGTCTGACGACCGAACAGCTCTTCGCCATGCAGATGGACGAGTTTATGAAGCGTCGTTATGAATTTCGATACAATACGCTGACCACGGAAGTGGAATATCGCGAACGAAATAGTTTTAATTTCTATTTTCGTCCGGTAGACAAGCGGGTGCTGGCGAGTATCACGATGAATGCCATGTATGAAGGGGTGAAAATGGGATAGGGACGTAATCCGCTATTTGGATTCCGATCATGTGCCTGTTTATCAGCCGGTGGAGGATTTTTTGTATCATCTGCCTCACTGGGATGGTAAAGACCGGATTTTGGAACTGGCTAACTGCGTTCCCTGTGATAATCCGCATTGGGCGCCGTTGTTCCGTCGGTGGTTTTTGAATATGGTTGCCCATTGGAGGGAATGGATAAGAAACACGCCAACAGTACGTCACCTTTGCTGATTGGCCCGCAGGCATATCGGAAATCGACTTTTTGCAGAATGCTTCTTCCTCCTGCTTTACAGGCGTACTATACGGATAGCATTGATTTCAGTCGGAAGCGGGACGCGGAGTTGTATCTGAATCGCTTTCTACTTATTAATATGGATGAATTCGACCAGATTAGTCCTAGCCAGCAGGCTTTTCTGAAACATATTCTGCAAAAACCGGTGGTGAACACACGTCGTCCGAATGCTTCGGCGGTGGAAGAGCTTCGCCGGTATGCATCGTTCATTGCTACGAGCAATCATCGGGATCTGTTGACGGATACTTCCGGTAGTCGTCGTTTCATCGGTATTTATATGACGGGAGCTATAGATGTGTCGCGTCCTATTGATTATGAACAGCTTTATGCACAGGCGTTGGAGCTGCTTTATCATAATGAACGTTATTGGTTTGACTCCGAAGAAGAGGCTATCATGACGGAAAACAACCGGGAGTTTGAACAATCACCTGCCATCGAACAATTATTTATGGTTTATTATCGCGGGGCGGAAGAAGAGGAGGAAGGAGAATGGCTGCTGGCTATCGACATTCTGCGGCGGATTCAGAAAGCGAGTAAGATGACATTTTCTGCCAGGCAGGCTTCTTATTTCGGGCGTATCTTGCAGCGGCTCGGAGTGAAATCTAAACGGAAAACGTATGGTACGTATTATCATGTTATACCTTTGGAGGTAGAATAATCAAGTATGATAGATACCTCGTTTTTGATGGTCTAAGTATGATAGATACCGGAAATAATAGTTGTCTATCATACTTATTCTTTTAATTATAAGTGGTTTATAAAAATGAATGAGAGTATGATACTAGTTTTTTTTACTTATAGAGAAGATATTTTTTTTTCTAATCTCTTTGTAATCCTGTAATTCTTTTTGCCAACTATTCCGGATAGCCTCTTCCGATTCCCCTTTGAGGATAGCCTTGCGTACGCTGTCAGTTCCCATCAGCAAATCAAACCATCGGGCACGGGAGAAGAAGGCTGCGTTTTCACCGGATAAGCGATAAAAGTTCAAGAAGTAGCGAAGCGTAAATCCATTCACATCGGTTACATTCCGGAGATCTTCCCCATAACAGGTGATACCTTTGTGCATTGGATTTTTGTCAAAACCGGGTAAGGAGCGGGGAGTAAAAGTGAAACTTCCGTATTTCTTATTAGGTGCGCCCAATACCGGAAAGGAAAAGTTGTTCCTCGTCCCACGCTGATACGGGTGGCTTCAAAAGGACAGAGTGAGGCGTACAATCGGATAGACTGGTCGTTCGGGAGGTTGGGTGACGGTTTGATGGGAGGTGAATAAGGTTCTCCATGTTTCCACCCGATCATTGGAATTACCTTTAATGAACAAGGATTTTTCTTGTTGGCAATCCATCCTTCTCCGTTTATCATCTGTGCCAGTTCGCCGATAGTACATCCGTGAAGTACAGGAATGGGAAGCATGCCGACAAAGCTCCGGTAGGCAGGTTTGAGTATCGGACCATCCACATAGTCGCACGGATTAGGGCGATCCAGTACAATCATTTCTTTCTTGTTCTCTGCGCAAGCTTCCATCACGTAATACATCGTGCTTATATAGGTATAAAAGCGTGCTCCTACATCCTGAATGTCGAATTAGATCACGTCAACATCTTTTAGTTGGGTGGCAGACGGCTTTTTGTTATCACCATAAAGCGATACGATAGGAATACCGGTGCGGGAATCTTTTCCGTCTTTCACCGTTTCACCCGCATCTGCATTACCTCGGAAACCATGTTCGGGGGCAAATACTTTGACGATTTGATCATTTCTTTTTAATAAGACGTCGAGAAAATGAGTTTGCTTTGCCCCTACAACGGAAGTGTGGTTGACTACCATTACGACGCGTTTTCCTTTCAACAATGGTAGGTATTGATCCATCTGTTCTGCTCCCGTGACAATTTGACTGTTTACACGCATTGGAAACAGCATAATGAACAGAAATATAAGAATGAAGAAAACTCTAGTTTGCATATCGGTGATTTTTTTTGTAATATTGCACAAAAATATTAATTTCTCGTCAAGAGAGCAAAAAATAAAGCACATGAATCCATACGAAATCATTGATAAATATTATCCGGAGAATACGCAGCAGAGACAAATATTAGTAATACACAGTTTGGCAGTGTCCGGAAAAGCAATGAAAATGCTGGATGCTCATCCCGAGCTACGTTTGAACCGGAGCTTTGTGAAAGAAGCTGCTCTGTTGCATGATATTGGTATTTTTTCAGACCGATGCTCCAACCATTCAGTGTTTTGGTCCCAATCCTTATATCGCTCACGGATATTTGGGAGCAGAAATCTTGCGGGCGGAAGGTTTCCCCCAACACGCATTGGTGTGTGAACGTCATACGGGAGCCGGACTTTCGTTGGAAGATATCATTGCCCAGCAACTTCCCGTTCCTCATCGTGAGATGTTACCCGTCACTTTGGAAGAACAATTAATCTGTTTTGCGGATAAATTCTTTTCTAAAACCCATCTGGATGAAGAGAAAACAGTGGAGAAAGCCCGGCAAAAAGTATTGCAAAATATGGTGAAGAGGGGCTAAACCGTTTTGACAGATGGTGCTCTCTCTTTTTATAGCACTAAAAAATAATTAAATAACGGAGATTCTGACTCATATTTGATGAAGTTTGCGTACTTTTGCCACTTCAAGCGTAAACTATTAGTTAATGGCGCCATTGAAAGCAAAAAAATACTTATATCATTCATACTGCTGATTGTCTTACTGATGCTTCCCGATGAGGCTACGTCTCAGCGTCGAAGAAGAGGAATGATTGCCTCAATACCGCACAAACGGATTCCCTTCAGGGAAATGATTCGTTGAGAGCAGATACGGTAACGGTACGCATTGATTCCATCGCACCGGTAAAGAAGAAACAACCACTCGATGCACCGGTTGTTTATGAATCCAACGACTCCACTGTCTTTACATTGGGAGGAGCCGCTACACTTTATGGTAGCGGAAAAGTTAACTATCAGAACATCGAACTCGCTGCGGAAGTTATTTCGATGAATCTGGATAGTAGTACTGTGCATGCATACGGTATCAAGGATACTACCGGAGTGGAAAAAGGTAAACCGGTATTTAAAGAAGGAGATACCTCCTATGATACGGAAACCATCCGATATAATTTCAAAACCAAGAAAGCGGGAATTACCGATATCGTCACCCAGCAGGGAGAAGGATATGTGACCGGAAGCAAGGCGAAGAAAGGAGCTAATGATGAAATTTTCATGGAGCATGGGCGTTATACAACCTGCGATCATCATGACCATCCTCACTTCTATATGCAGTTGACGAGAGCTAAAGTGCGTCCTAAAAAGAATGTGGTGACAGGACCTGCCTATCTGGTAGTGGAAGATGTACCGTTGCCTTTGGCCGTACCGTTCTTTTTCTTCTTTCCGTTTTCCAGCAGCTATTCTTCAGGCTTTGTCATGCCGAGTTATATGGACGACTCCAGTCGTGGTTTCGGTCTGGCAGAAGGAGGATATTATTTTGCCATCAGTGATATTATGGACTTGAAGATGACGGGTGATATCTTCACGAAAGGCTCATGGAGATTATCCGGATTGACAAATTATAATAAACGCTATAAATATTCCGGTACGCTGCAAGCGGACTATCAGGTCACCAAGACGGGAGATAAAGGTATGCCGGACTATACAGTTGCTAAGGACTTTAAGGTAGTATGGAATCATCGCCAGGATGCTAAAGCCAGTCCGAACAGCACATTCTCCGCTAGTGTAAACTTCTCAACCAGTAGTTACGAACGTTCCAATATCAACAACCTTTATAATTCGCAGTTGTTGACTCAGAATACGAAAACATCAAGTATCAGTTATTCACGTAGTTTTCCCGATATCGGCCTGACGCTTTCCGGGACGACCAATATCGCTCAGACAATGCGTGATTCTTCGGTTGCAGTCACTTTGCCTGACTTGAATATCACATTGAGCCGTCTGTTCCCATTCAAACGTAAGAAGGCTGCGGGAGCCGAACGTTGGTATGAAAAGATATCCATTAGCTATACGGGACGTTTGACAAACAGTATTCGTACAAATGATAATCATCTGTTTAAAGCCGGAATAAGTTCATGGGAAAATGCGATGAATCATAACATTCCTATCAGTGCTACTTTTACGTTATTCAAATATTTGCAGATTTCTCCTTCGGTCAATTATACGGAACGTTGGTATACTCGTAAGATCAATCAGCAATATAATGAGGTCGATCATAAGTTGGAGGCATTGCCGGGTGATACGTTGAACGGTTTCTACCGAGTGTCTAACTATTCGGCAAGTTTGAGCCTGAGCACGAAAGTTTATGGTATGTATAAACCTCTTTTCGCAAAGAAGAAAGAGATACAGATTCGTCACGTAGTTACGCCGCAAGTAAGTCTTAGCGGTGCTCCGGGATTCAGCAAGTATTGGGAAGAGTATACCGATTATAATGGCAATACGCAATATTATTCTCCTTTCACCGGTCAACCTTATGGTGTACCTTCGCGGGAAGGATCGGGAACAGTCAGCTTCTCTATTTCTAATAACTTAGAGATGAAGTATTATGATGCAAAGAAAGATACACTGAAAAAGGTGAGCTTAATCGATGAATTTGGAGCGAGTATGTCTTATAATATGGCAGCCAAAGAACGGCCATGGAGTGATTTGAGTATGAATCTCCGTTTGAAACTGACCAAGAATTATACGTTCAATATGAATGCGTCATTCGCTACTTATGCCTATACATTCGATAAAAGTGGTAATGTAGTAACTAGTAACCGTACAGAATGGTCTTATGGGCGTTTCGGACGTTTCCAGAGGCTATGGATCTTCTTTTAATTATACTTTCAACAACGATACCTGGAAGAAATGGTTCGGACCGAAAGAGGGGGATGAAAAAGGGAAAGATAAGAATAAGTCGGAGGATAGCGATGATGAGGAATCCGATGGAACGGAAGGAGATGGCACTACGCCTAAGAAAGTAGAGAAAGCACAGGCTGACCCGGATGGTTATCAGGTATTTAAGATGCCTTGGTCATTGAGTCTTAGCTATTCGTTTAATATCCGTGAAGATAGATCGAAGCCTATCAACCGTTATTCCATGCGATATCCTTATACGTATACGCATAATATCAATGCAAACGGAAATATAAAGATTTCTAATAACTGGTCGCTCTCGTTCAACTCGGGCTATGATTTTCAAGCTAAAGAGTTACCCAGACTTCTTGTACAATATCCCGTGACTTGCACTGTTTCAACTTGTCCGCCAGTCTTTCTCCTTTCGGACGTTGGAAATATTACAATGTAACAATTCGTGCGAATGCAAGTATTCTGCAAGACTTGAAGTATGAGCAGAGAAGTCAGACGCAAAGTAACATTCAGTGGTACTAGGATAAATTGAGAGTTGAGAATTGAGAATTAAAAAATAAGAATAAAGTGCAGGGTATTAAATTCGGGTGCTTTAATGAGATTGAAAAAGGGACTGTCTGGCAAGTTGAAGACAGTCCCTTTTTTATGTTTGAGCCTCAATGTTTATTTACCAATTGATTTCCGTTTCTCCGTGTGCTTTCAGATAATCGTTTGTACGGCTGAAATGTTTGTTTCCAAAGAAGCCGTTGTAAGCAGAAAGAGGAGAGGGATGAGCGGAAGTGAGTACCAGGTGTTTGTTACGGTCGATAAACGCTCCTTTCTTTTGAGCGTATGATCCCCACAGGATAAATACCAGATTTTCTTTTTTCTTCTGCCAAAGCACGGATTGCAGCATCAGTAAATGTTTCCCAGCCACGGTTCTGGTGTGAACCAGCTTGGTGAGCACGTACGGTCAGCGTAGCGTTGAGCAATAATACTCCTTGCTCAGCCCAGCGAGTCAGGTTTCCGGTAGTAGGAGCGTCTGTACCTATGTCTGCCTTTATTTCTTTAAAGATGTTGACCAAAGAAGGAGGGAAAGGTACTCCGTCGTTTACAGAGAAACAAAGGCCATGTGCTTGTCCCGGTCCATGATAGGGATCCTGCCCTATAATCACAACTTTCACTTTATCAAAAGGACAAAGGTTGAAAGCATTGAAGATCAGTTTTCCCGGAGGGAAGATCTGATACTGGCTATATTCGCTTTTGACGAAATCGGTCAGCGTGCGAAAGTAGTCTTTTTCGAATTCGGGTTCTAAATGTGCTTTCCAGCTTTCTTCAATTTGTACGTTCATAGTTAGTTATATAAGGTGTATTTCAAGTTCCTCACATTCTTTGCGCATATCTTCGGGCCAGATACTGGCTTGTATTTCGCCGATATGGGCCTTGCGCAGGTAGAACATGCAGAGGCGTGACTGTCCGATACCTCCTCCGATAGATAGAGGGAGAGTGTCATTCATCAATCGCTTGTGGAAATAAAGTTCCAGCCTTTTTTCTTCTTTTTCTTCTTTCAACTGACGTTGCAAGGCTTCTTTGTCTACACGGATTCCCATCGATGATAATTCGATGGAGCGTTGCAGTACATCGTCCCACAGCACGAGGTCGCCGTTCAGTCCGGGCAGGTCGTTCAGTCCCGGGGTGGTGTAGTCGTCGTAGTCGGGGGCACGCCCGTCGTGCTTCTTGCCATCACCAAGTTGACAGCCTATTCCTATGATAAACACAGCTCCGTATTTCTGACAGATGGCGTGCTCGCGGCATTTAGGTTCCAGGTTCGGATAAAGCTGGCGCAATTCCTCTGAATGAATGAAATGTAGCTTTTGTGGCAGGCAAGGTTTGATTTGCGGGTACATTTCGTACACCATATATTCCGTACGGATCATAGCGGCATAAATGCGGTTTACGATTTCCTTTAGGAAGTTCACAGTCCGGTCTTCATTGGTGATGACACGTTCCCAGTCCCACTGGTCTACGTAGAGAGAATGCAGGTTGCCCAGTTCTTCGTCCGAGCGGATGGCATTCATGTCCGTATAAATACCATAACCCGGTTCAATGTGATAGTCAGCTAAGGTCAACCTTTTCCATTTAGCCAATGAATGAACCACTTCCGCTTGTGCATCGCCCAGATCCTTGATGGGAAATGAGACAGGACGTTCAATACCATTTAGGTCATCATTGATACCCATTCCTTTTAATACAAACAAGGGGGCTGTTACACGTCTGAGACGTAATTCGGATGACAAGTTTAATTGGAAGAACTCTTTTATTTGCTTGATGCCCAGTTCTGTCTGTTTCAGGTCAAGCAAAGGCTTATAATTCTGAGGTTTTATTAGGTAACTCATAGGTTTATTGATTGTTATTTGTCGGCAAAGATAGGAATAAAATTGATATATGTAATGGATATTCTCTAAAAGATTGTCAATTTGATAAAGTAAATGCTCTAAAGCATTTCAAAATAACAGTCTTCTAATAAGGGAAGTACCTTAAGAACTATAAAAAAGGAGAATCATTAGGAAGATGAGAAGATTTTTTATACTTTTGTCCTCGCATTTAGAAAGAATGGCCCCGTAGCTTAGTGAATAGAGCGTCAGATTCCGGTTCTGAAGGTCGTGCGTTTGAATCGCAGAAAAATCCCTTGATAATCAGTTGATTATTGAGGATTTCTGTTTCTACCCTGTGTGAATAAGGCTGGAAAACTAGCTTAAAGTCCATTGAAATGGATCGTTGTTGGCTGATTGTTGGTGTAAATGAAGACCTAACATGCTGACATTCAGGCTAGAAAATAGAAAGAGTAAAATGAAAAGCTTAGTACACATATCTGTATAACTTTTGAGGGCATTTCATTCTTAGTATTCTTTCTTTTATCTCGTAAGAGGTTCTGTTATAGTCTTTCTTTGTATAAGAGTTACAAACTAATCGTCTATTTGGGTCATCTGGAAAATCCGGATTAGTTATTTGATTATAAAATTCCCAGTCTCTTTCAAGTCTTTGGGCTACATCTATGTTGGCTGTATAGCAGATGTATTTTTTATTTGCTACATCCAGAATACCATAGGTAAGAATATCCTTTTCCTTTCCCTCCTTATTTATATATGTACTCTTGACCAATAATATCTTATATTTTCCGTCTTCCCGAGTACAGTATTCTTTATTGTTCTCAAGAGTATATGTGCCGGAGACATCTGTAAAATCATTGGAGGCCATTTCTACGATAATCTGTTTGGGCTCTCCTGTTTCCGGAGTGTCTGTTGAGTCATCGTTGCATGCGGATAGCAAGATGACGGATAAGAATAATAGTTTAAGTAATTTCATCTTTATATTTTATTTGTTTTTGATCCTTTTTTTTTAGTCCAGTATATTCAATTGAGATTATTTATAGTGCAAATGTACAGTTTTTGTATGATATAAAAGCGGTAATGGATAAAATAAATATGTTTCATATTCTTGATATTTAGATTAATAATCCTTGGATAGTCAGTTGTGTATTTTACTTTGCATTTTCTCAAACACAGTTAGTTATTATTGTATGTAGTTGTATAATTTAGCCTAAATAGAAAGAAAAAGTTGATTTAAATTAAATATTTCTTGTGAGAAATGCTAACTTTGTAGATATGAAAAAGTAAAGAACGATATTCTGTAGTAGTATGTTCATAGCTTTCCAGATGTAGACATTTGACGATAAATTATATTAATCCCAATAAATATAAATAAGAATGGAAGAAGCTAGAAAAAAACAGAAATGGGCTAGTATTGCACTGGTTATCGGAGCTATTGGTTTTATCATTATTGTGATTTACTTTACAGTTATTTCAAGTCTCAACATGTAAAACAGATCATTATGGCATTGAAAAATTAAAGCTTGGACATTTCGTTTGAATCTGTCCAAGCTTATTTTTTATGATTCCGGATGATTGACCTGCCTTATGGTAACGCTTTCTCTTTAGCTTCTTGAAACCTGAAGTCCCTTATCAGAAAGAGTCATTTCTACAAAACGAGCACGGGAATTAGGGGCTTGTTCCGTTAGTATCCGTCGGATTTGTCCGGCTGCCTGCGGGTCTTTTGCTACCATATATAGATACCCCCGCCACCTGCACCGGGGAGTTTGTATCCCGGGGTATAATCCTTGATTTTCTCAATAATAGCTGCTACTGCCGGTGGATTGGTTCCGCAATCTAATGCCTGATTCTGTATCCGGTTTTGCCGACCAAACGACCGAAACTTTCGAAATTACTCCGTAAAATAGCTTCACTCATATCCATTGCATGAGCTTTCATTTCGGCTAGCAAACTTAGATGCGGACCGGAATTGAGGAACATGGAACTGACAATCTCTGCCAAAATACTTTTAGCAGTACGAGTAATTCCCGTATAATATAACAGATGACAGTCGGTAATCAGGATGAACAAAGAGCTGATCGGGTAACCAGCGTACTAATGGATTCTGTTCGAAACCAGCTTCGGATTGAAGCAACTTAATACCAGAAAAGACACCGCCATATTGATCTTGCCAACCTCCCCCTGTGGTCAGGAGCTGTTCTAATACTAATGTGTAACTACATATATCATTTTTATCCCAAGCCAGTCCGCAGAAATCATTGATTGCTCCGAGCACGGTAGATGCCAGTATGGAACTGGTTCCCAAGCCAGAGCCTGCGGGAATAGCAGCCAGTAGAGTAATTTCGATTCCTGAACCGAAATCTTCCAGCTGTTTAGCTAAAGAAGGATAAGATTCCGTAGAGAATGCCGGTGCAAAGCCCGCCAATGTAAGGGCGGCTTTCGGAATAGAGAATGGAGAACCTACCTTTTTATAATCTTGCAGTTCCTCGTAATTCCTTATCACTTCCATTGCACCCATGTCGATAGAGCGAAGAGTGATGTGATATTCCTTGCAAGGTTTCACATATACTTGTAGCGGCGGTTGGCCGTTCAGCTCGATAGCAAGATTTACAACACTTCCTCCTGAATAAAGAGAGTAGGGAGGTGTGTCTGTCCATCCTCCGGCCACATCAATACGCACAGGACTGCGTCCCCATACGATTTGGTCGGAATAAACATTGAGTATGGGATGACTTTTACGTTCGCTCATTATCCCCAATAAACCGTCGCGAAGCAGTTGAAAAGCTGCCTGTTCCTCTTTGGCACAATCCTTGTTTTCACGTAGTTTCATGATACGTGCACGAAGCATCCGGTTGTGTATCCGTAACATGGGGGCGGCATCTTCTTTCAATACGTCAGGCATATCTAAATTGAAACGTACAAATTCATTTGCGGCATCCAGCAAATCAAGTTGATAGAACACACTCTTCTCATAATTGGCTGCCAGTCCTTTCCAGTTCTCCTTGCGGAAAGCATTGCGTTGTTCGTAAAGACGATTGAGGTTGGCGCTTGCGGATATTTCGTCTGCAGAAACTTTCTCTGCTTTCAACCAAAGTTTTTTCCCTTCTTCCAGTCGTGGTTCCGAGGTCATCCAGCGTACTAATATGCCTAAATCTTCCACAGAAGCTACTTTAGGGAAGATGGATGCCGATTGTAAATCATCTGTACGCCCTTTTATATCCTCCCAGGTAATTCCTCTATCTTCCATCCAACGGGTAAAAGGAACATTAAGATAAGTAGTCGTTATTTTGTCCAACGCTCCTTTGAATACATCATCCAACCCATATGGACGCGCAACAAACTCATTCTCACCGATAGGAATAATGTCGATGCAAACCCCATCCGGCAAATTTATGCTCCACTGGTTTTCAGGAACTCCTGTAATAATCTGTCGTGAACCTAATTTCCATTCTTTTCCCACTTGGCTATTCTCAATCCATAAATTGGCGTTGTCGGCAGAAAGAGAAATTTGTGTGATGGAATTCTGTATAAAGATAGCCGGATTTGGCTTTACTTTCCGGTGCATGATTCTTCTTTGGTCCCGTACCTTGTCCTGTATGGCTAAAGTAGAAGAAATCAGTTCGTGACTTGTGCCGTAATGATAGAATTCTCCACCCGGCAACGGCAATATAGCTACGGACAACTGATTGATTTCTTCATCTTCCGTTTTAGGATGCTCTCCCAAAGCCAAACCATAGTCCGAGCATAAGTCATAATAAGTAATATCATTCGTGCCTTCTTTCAATGACCGTTTCATCAATACCTCAACGGCACGGTCACTTAATATCCATATACCGATATCCATCAGGAAAAGATGGGTCTTTGATAATCCTTCCAATTCCTCTAAAGAAGGTTTCTGCAACATGAAGTCGAGCACTTCCGGTTTTTTTCCGGTCGGAAACAAACACGCCATGATGAGTTGCCAATGACGGATTCACCCACAGCCCGTAGCATACTACGTCTGCGTTCGGAATATCCTGAAGCGGTTTTTCCGAACGGATATATACGTCTCCGCTGGCTATCAGCGTATTCAGACCGGCCGGAGCCTGATTCATAATCCTTTCATAGAGCGGGAGCTGCAATGATAACAGATTCTGTCCCAGCTTTTGTCCTCTTTCCCAACTGAAGATCGGGATAGGAGTTAATATTTTGCCGGAAGGGCCGTAGCTGGGTAGCCGACGGCTTTGTCCGCCTGCATGGAGCAATATTCTTTTTTCATGTCCTATCCAGTTGCTGAAAGACTCTTGTGGAGCGAATGCCTGATGGCAAGCTTGCAATAACCATGTGGTTCCGCCGCCGGAGCCTAGTTTGCTCCCTATGGGGTCTGATGTACAAAACCAATCGGTATGGTTAACTTCTTCCAGTTCGTGGAAGCAATGGATCAAATTGGGTGGTAAAGATAATAACTTTTGCATAGTAGAATCTGCGTTGGCTTAGATAGAATCTAAGCGAATTAAACTCCCGTAAAAAATACTATTTATATTCCTGCTTTTCAATATTTCTCTCCTGTTTTGAAGAATAAATTTTCTTTTCAGCTTTTAGATGTCATTTTCAGTCATCATGTCCCAGGTGTCATTAAGTGCCTGCATGGATGGAAATAATAAATCAGCCCCGGCATCCAGCAACACTTGCCCGTTCAAAGGACCCGTATTGACTGCTATGGTGAAAATACCCGCGTTGTGTCCGGCTTCCACTCCTAACGGAGCGTTTTCTACAACAACCGCTTCATCCGCTTTAATCCCTCCTTTTTTTCAAAGCCATCAGATACGGCTCGGGATTGGGTTTGCCATATTTTACATCGAACGCTGTAACCATCAGTTCTTTGTGAAACATTCCCGGATAGTGGTGTTCCAACCGTTCGAGCAGGGATAACTGACCGGAACCGGTGACCACCATCGGAATCAGACCGTCCTTCTTCACTTTTTGCAGCAACTCCCATGCGCCGGGCATCCGCTCGGCTTCTGTGTAAGAATTGAATAAAACACTCTTCTCTTGATAGATACTTTCTATTTCTTCTTGTGTGGCTTCTCTACCCAATTCACGTTGAAAAACAATATTGATTGTAGAGGCTCCTGTCCGTCCTTCATGCATATATGCTTCTTCGCGACTAAGAGTAAGTCCATGAGATTTCATTACATTATGCCAAGCTTCAGAGTGGTAAGGCATAGAGTCAAAAAGTACGCCGTCCATGTCAAACAGGACGGCTTTCAGTTTCTTTTTCATACTTTGTACGTTGCGGAATCTTTTTAAGATAATATTTTATTTTTCTATAATCATTTTCTTTAGATCGGACTGGGGATAATCACATCATATTGTTTTCCGGAATCCTTACCGATATATCTGTAAGCAATGTTTTTTATTGTTCTCCACACAGGTTTTTATGAATATCTGGGTGGCAGGATCGGTCTGACTTGCCAGCGTTGACACAATACCCTCTTTCACTTCTGCTGCGTTTTCTTCAATCTGCCTGATAGGACACAACTTTTCGTCCACACTGCATATATAAACAACCGATTCACCTATGACTTCGATCTTTTCGACAATGACCTCTTCACTGGCCTGCATTGGAAATTGCAGATTCGCCATTTTCAGTTGCGCTTCAAGCTTTGTCTGTCCGCTTTGTGCCGGGTCGGCATTTGTATTGATAACCTCTTTCAATTCTTCGGCAGTAAGTTCGCAAACCGCTTGTTCGCCCGACTTATTCCCTACAAATATCATGTGTAATCCGGAATTACACTTAGCCATCAACTTCAGCATTTCCTTTACATCAGCAGCCGGATTCTGAAACATCATTTTGATCGATGATTTCATGCTTTCCGGATTATCTTTCAAAATCTTAATATTGGTAATTTCCTCGTTCATGTTGAGAGTGTACACTACGTTATCCCCGTCGTAGATGATACTGGTAATCTTGCCGACTTCCCCCATGTCCAGCGGGCACTGTTTGTTGGCTATCCCGATCACAGTTTTGAGTTTGGCTTCCTGACAACCGGTCATGACTATCATTAGCAATGATATGCTACATAGTAGCATGAGTCCATTGGACTTCTTTAATAAATTTCCTGCCATTCTATTTGTTTTTTAAGTTTGATTCGCTTCATCTACAACTGTATACGAGGCAAAGATAACGATAAAAAATGAGAGATAAATTAGAAAAGGAAGATAGTTGTAAATGATGCTCCCAAACGATTAACTATATAATTATTTGCTGTTTAGAGGAATATGTGTATTTTTGTAACGTTATAAACTCGACGATAGCATGAAAAAAAGAGAGTATTATTGTTGCTACCATTGTTTTTAGGTGCCTGCTCTGATAGTGGAGAAAGTCCTGTTATCAAGATAGAAAAGCTTTATGCAAAGATCGAATCGGACGGTGAAAATACCAGTTCCGGTGAAAAGGACTATGCGAATCAGAGGGAGGAGTTGCCGGCCTTGAAAGTGGGAGATGAAGTGAAAGCCTTTCTGCTTTTGGATGGAAATGGGGCAGAACTGAAAACCTTTAAACTTCAGAATGACGATGAAGTGGATACTAAACTCTTTTATGAGCAAACAGAAGTATCTACGGAGGGAAACTTGACGGATGTGGAGAAAAGGACAGCTCCGTTTTAAGGATGGGGTGTCAAAGGCCAGAATTATGGTTATGGCGACCATTAAACAAGTCGATAAGAACGGTGATGTAAAATTAGAGTTCTATCTTTCTTCCAAAGCCGAATGTGAAGGAGCACAGGAAGAAATCGGCTTGAAGACGAAAGCCGAAGATGATAAATAAGAGTAATAATAAATAATGAACGGTGAACAAATCCATGCATATAGCATAGTTGTTCACCGTTCATTGTTTATAGTTTACCGTTTATAAAACGTTCTTGATTTATAGTTTTGCACGGATTGCTTTGGATTCCTCTTCATAACCCGGTTTGTCCAGCAAGGCAAACATATTCTTTTTTGTATGCTTCCACACCTGGCTGGTTGAAAGGGTTGACGCCTAGCAGATAGCCACTGATACCACAAAGCCTTTTCAAAGAAATAAAGCAGACCGCCAATATTGTACTCGGTCAGTTCCGGAAGTACGATGCGCATATTAGGTACACCACCGTCTACGTGAGCCAGTTGTGTTCCCAGTTCGGCCATCTTGTTTACTTCGTCCACACTCCAGATTTGCTTCGTCAGAAGGAACTTCCAGTTTATGATTTACCTTCTCTACTGAGATTACAGTTTCGAAGATAGAACGTTCACCTTCCTGAATCCATTGACCCATAGAGTGAAGGTCAGTTGAAAAATCCACTGCTGCAGGGAAAATACCTCTTGTTATCTTTTCCTTCAGATTCCCCATAAAGTTGTTTCCACCATTCGCTTACGTAGTGAAGCTTCGGGCAGAAATTAACAAGAATTTCAATCTTCTTGCCATTTCTGTACAACTCGTTGCGGGTAGCAGCGTAAATAGCAGCCGGGTTTTTCAGCAAACGCAACGTCAGAACCGCATGCCTTTTCCATATCGGCAGCACCGGCAACCAGTTTGTCGATGTCGAATCCGGCAACTGCGATCGGCAGCAAACCAACCGGAGTGAGCACAGAAAAACGTCCGCCTACGTTGTCGGGGATGATAAACGTTTTATATCCTTCCTTGTCGGCAGTGACACGGGCAGCACCCTTTTTGGCGTCCGTAACGGCAACGATTACTTTTCTTGGCGGTTTCTTTGCCGCGTTGGTCTTCACATTGTTTTTTCAGCAAACGGAAAGCAAGAGCAGTTTCCGTAGTAGTTCCTGATTTAGAAATATTGATGATACCGAATTTCTTATCTTTCAGATATTCAGTCAGTTCATACAGATAATCTTCGCTGATATTGTGTCCTGCATAGATCATGACAGGAGCAGTTTTCTTGTCCTGCAACCATGTGAAACTGTTAGACAGCGCTTCGATTACGGCACGTGCGCCCAGATAGCTGCCACCGATACCTGCTACGATCACTACTTCGCAGTTGTCTCTTAATACTTTTGCAGTAGCGTTCAGGTCGGCCAAGTGTTCTTGAGTGATAGAAGAAGGCAGATGCAGCCATCCTAAAAAGTCATTACCTTTGCCTGTACCTTTTTCAAGCATTTCCTGTGCGGCTTTTACTTCGGCTTCATAAGCAAAACCTTTTCTTTGGAGATGAATCCAAATGTTTTTTCAATGTTCAAGCTAATCATATCGTTCTTGTTTAAAGATTATCTAAAAGAGTCAGTCAGCAATTTAATCTCGATCATTGGTGAGATACGTTCGTATAGGATGTTATACACAGCGTCCAGTATCGGCATATTGACATGATGATGCTTATTGATTTCTTTGATACATTTCGTACCATAGTAACCTTCCGCAATCATTTCCATTTCAATTTGCGCACTTTTCACCGAGTATCCTTTGCCTATCATCGTGCCGAATGTACGGTTACGGCTGAAATTGGAGTAACCGGTCACCAGCAAGTCCCCCAGATAAACAGATTCATCTACGTTTCTGTTCAACGGGTGTACCGTGTTTAGAAAACGGTTCATTTCCTGAATGGCGTTGGAAATCAATACAGCCTGGAAGTTATCACCATATTTCAGCCCGCTGCAGATACCGGCCGCAATGGCGTATACGTTTTTGAGTACCGAACTGTATTCGATACCCGCCACGTCATCACTGACAGATGTTTTGATGAAGCTGCTTCCCCAAACGGCGGGCGAAGATGCGCGCTTGTCCCTGTCCCGGCAGGCGATGGTCAAGATAAGAGAGGCGTTCCAGCGCTACTTCTTCTGCGTGGCAGGGACCTGCCAGTACTGCGATGTTTTCGGGTGGTACGCCATATTCTTTTGTGAAATATTCCGATACAATCACGTTGTCATCGGGTACGATTCCTTTGATAGCAGTGATAATAAACTTATCCTTAATCTTTGTTTTCAGCTTTTTCAGATGAGCTTTCAGATAAGGAGAGGGGGTGACGAAAATCAGTGTATCCGATTCCTTCACGACATCGTTGATGTTAGAACTGAAAAGGTGATACGCTTCGTGTCGAATTTCACCCCTGTTAGATAGGCCGGATTATGTCCTAATCTCTTGAAATCAGCGATGCGGTCATCGCGTCGCATATACCAATTGATAGAGTCTTCTTGGGCCAGACACATCTTTGCGATGGCTGTAGCCCAACTTCCTCCGCCCATTATCGCTATCTTGCCGGGTAATTTCATTTGTTTAATTAAAAATTAAGAATGAAGAATGAAGAATTATGAATGAAAAGCCGAAACGATTCTCCATTCTTAATTCTTCATTCTTAATTTATTTAAGTTTATTTATCCACTCGGTCACGTCGTTTACCGACGGATTGGTAAGCTCTAATTTATATTTTTTGTTGATACCACAGATGTCCTGGTGCAACTTCTGCGGATTGACATCTTTCATGTCAGCTACAGTGTTGTAGCCGGCTTTCTGGATCACCGGCACCCAGTCTTCTGCAATTCCCAATTCCATGTATTTGGCAGCAGCGTCTTTTTTCACTACTTTTTCCGGGCGCATTTGCGGGAAGAACAATACTTCCTGAATGGTAGTCTGTCCGGTCATTAACATAACCAGGCGGTCGATGCCGATTCCGATACCGCTTGTAGGAGGCATACCATATTGCAAAGCACGCAGGAAATCCTGGTCGATAATCATTGCCTCATCATCGCCCTTGTCGGCTAGGCGCATCTGTTCCTTGAAGCGTTCTTCCTGGTCTATCGGGTCATTCAGTTCCGAGTATGCATTGGCAAGCTCTTTTCCGTTCACCATCAGTTCGAAACGTTCGGTCAGTCCCGGTTTAGAACGATGCATCTTGGTAAGCGGAGACATCTCTACGGGATAATCGGTGATGAAAGTCGGCTGGATGTAGCTGCCTTCACAGAATTCACCGAAGATTTCATCAATCAGTTTGCCTTTGCCCATGGTGTCGTCGATTTCTTCCATCTTCAGTTCTTTGCAGATCTGACGGATTTCTTCTTCGCTCTTGCCGTTCAGGTCGTATCCTGTTTTCTCTTTGATAGCATCCAGGATAGGCAGGCGGCGGTAAGGAGCTTTGAAACTGATCGTTTTTCCGTCAACCACTGTTTCTGTGCTACCGTTCACTGCGATACAAATACGTTCCAACAACTTTTCGGTGAAATTCATCATCCAGTTGTAATCCTTATATTGTACGTAGAGTTCCATACAAGTGAACTCCGGGTTATGGGTTTTGTCCATGCCCTCGTTACGGAAGTTCTTACCTATTTCATATACACCTTCAAAACCACCTACGATCAGTCGCTTCAGATAAAGCTCCGTTGCGATGCGCAGGTAAAGGTCTATATCCAGTGAGTTATGGTGAGTGATGAACGGTCGTGCACTGGCTCCACCGGCAATAGATTGCAGGATGGGAGTTTCCACTTCCGTGTAACCAGCTTCGTCCAAAGCATTGCGCAAAGTTTTCACTACAGTGGCGCGTTTCAGGAATGTTTCTTTGATACCGTCGTTTACTACCAGGTCCACATAGCGTTGGCGATAACGGAGTTCGGGATCTTCAAAAGAGTCGTAAGCTACTCCGTCTTTGTATTTAACGATTGGCAACGGTTTGATAGACTTTGCAAGTACAGTCAGTTTCTTTGCATGGATGCTGATTTCACCCATTTGTGTGCGGAACACGAAACCTTCAATACCGATAAAGTCACCTAAGTCGAGCAGGCGTTTGAATACAGAGTTGTACAATTCCTTGTCTTCTCCCGGACAGATGTCATCGCGTGTGATGTACACCTGGATACGACCTTTAGAGTCTTGCAATTCAACGAAAGATGCTTTACCCATCACGCGGCGGCTCATGATACGGCCGGCTACGGAAACCTGGCGTGGCTCTTCGTCGTCTTTAAATTCTGCTTTAATATCAGTAGAGAAAGCATTGGTTACATACTCTGCAGCGGGGTACGGATCGATACCCATTGCACGAAGCTCATTCAGGCTGTTGCGTCGAATGATTTCCTGTTCACTTAGTTCTAATATATTCATTTCGTTATGTATTAACTCAATTTTGGAGGCAAAAATACGAAACTTTTCTCATATATCCTGTAATCCGTCTCTTTTTTTGTATCTTTGCACCCTCAAAATAATAGGTATGACAGGACAAAAAGACGCCCACTGCGCTGGGCACCGAGAAGATTGGAAAACTTCTTGATGCAGTATGCCATTCCGGCTATTATCGCCATGACGGCGTCTTCTCTTTACAATATGGTAGATAGTATTTTCATCGGTCACGGGGTGGGTGCGATGGCTATTTCCGGGTTGGCATTAACTTTCCCGCTAATGAATCTTGCCGCGGCTTTCGGCTCGCTGGTCGGTGTCGGTGCGGCTACATTGATTTCGGTGAAGCTGGGACAGAAAGATTATGATACCGCACAGCGGGTTTTGGGAAATGTGTTTGTATTAAACCTTATTATAGGTATCTCTTTTACGGTAGTCGTTCTTCCTTTTCTCGATCCGATACTTTACTTTTTCGGGGGAAGCGATGAAACGGTGAAATATGCCCGTGAATTTATGCAGGTTATCTTGCTCGGAAATGTGGTTACTCATTTATATCTGGGACTGAATGCAGTGCTCCGTGCTTCGGGCCATCCGCAGAAAGCGATGATGGCAACAATAACGACAGTGATAATCAATGTATTGCTTGCTCCATTGTTTATTTTTGTATTCGACTGGGGAATCCGTGGGGCGGCTACGGCTACGGTTTGTGCGCAGTTGATTGCATTGGTCTGGCAGCTTCATCTGTTCTGCCGCAAAGATGAACTGATACGGTTGAAAAAGGGGATTTTTCGTTTGAAACGGAAAATCGTGTTGGATTCGCTGGCTATTGGTATGTCTCCCTTTCTGATGAATATGGCGTCTTGCTTTATTGTGATTCTGATTAATCAGGGATTGAAAGAATATGGAGGTGATTTGGCAATCGGAGCATTCGGTATTGTTAATCGTATTGTCTTTGTCTTTATTATGATTGTGTTGGGACTAAACCAAGGGATGCAGCCCATTGCGGGATATAATTTTGGTGCGAAGCTCTATCCTCGTGTGACGGAAGTACTGAAAGTAACCATTTGTTGTGCAACTGTAGTGACAACGATTGGTTTCCTGATAGGTATGTTTATTCCAGAAATCGTATCTTCCATCTTTACTTCGGACGAAGAGTTAATCAGCATTGCTTCTAAAGGTTTTCGTATTGTGGTATTTTTCTACCCGATTGTTGGGTTTCAGATGGTAGCTTCCAACTTCTTCCAGAGTATTGGAATGGCAAGTAAAGCCATTTTCTTGTCGCTGACGCGGCAGATGTTATTTCTCGTTCCCTGTTTATTGATTCTACCTCACTATTATGGACAAATGGGCGTTTGGGCCAGTATGCCTGTGGCAGATTTGGCGGCTAGTCTTATATCCGGAGGTATGTTGTGGTGGCAGTTCCGGCAGTTTAAGAAAGTAGCTTAATACATAGGATAGTAAAAGCCGGTTATTGAAAAAATCACTCAATAACCGGCTTTTACTATTGATACATTGTTCACATTTAGTAAGCACCTGACAATTTATATAATTCGCTTCCTGCCAATAAGAAAGCACCTACGCCATATACATCTGTTGCATCGAATCCGGCAGCTTTGGGTGCGGCACCAACAGGTTGTATATATCCCAACTTTCCATCAGAATGAACAGCTTTTACCAATGATTGCCAACCTTTTTCAAGTACAGGTTTGTAGGTTCGTTGGGGCAGGTAGCCATTACGGATTCCCAGGCAATGCCAAAACACATAAAGGCAGAGCAACTATTTTCGGGCATATTATACGAATCAGGATCTAGTAAGCTGGTACGCCAGTCCCCGTCTTTGCATTGAGTTTTACGAACTGCTTCCGCCATTTCAGTAAATAGCCGGATATAGTAGTCACGTGAAGAACAGTTGAGAGGCAAATTGTCAACAATAAGAGGAAGTCCGGCAAATACCCAACCGTTACCTCTTCCCCAGAATTGTTTACTACCATTTTTCTCACGGAGGGGAATTCGTTTATTATCTCTATAAAAAAGATGTTCTTTCTTGTCATATAGTGAGTCTACACACTCTCTATATTCACTGTCCATATAATTCAGAAAGATTTTATCTCCGGTTATCGTGTATAGAGCCGCATAAACCGGAGGCGCCATAAACAAGGCGTCCGACCATGACCAACGTTCCGTTGTTCCCACGGCATCTGTCTTTTGTAGCGGAGCTTTCGAAGGATGGGAAGCCACATAATAAGCGCGTTCCATTACCGGTTGTAGCATACGCTTATCATCAAATCTGCGATACATCTCGATGAATGCTTGCCCCACACAAATATCATCGGCATGATATACACGGTTCCACATATTCCACTTATGCTTTTCGCCGATAGTACGGACAAAGTCATAGCAGGACTGATTTCCGGAGACTTTTCCCCATTCAGTCATTCCGCGATATAAAGCGCCGTTTGTCCAGTCTAGTGGATTATGCTTTACTTCGTTGTGATGGCTAATTTGCCACTCGGATACGGCATTACAAACTTTAGTAATATCTTCTTTTTCCATCTTTGATGAAAAAAGCTGTTGAGCATTCAGGGTGCAATTTATTGATACTAAAAAATGAGGCAAGAATCTTTTTCATTTATCATCTATTTTATCGGGGTTCTATAATTTTATTGCTTTATCCAATTTTACATTCGGATTACCTGACCAAATCTTTTTTCCCTGTCCATTCCGCATAAGGGGCACTCCAGAATTCATCAGTAGCGGAAGTCCCAATGCTGTGAATACAGTAGAGCATAAATACAGGCTACCAGTAGAAATGTATCTTTCAGCGATTGAAGGTTGATGTCCGGCAAACCCTAAAGTCAGCCATCCATGTTCGTCGAAATTTCCTTTTATAGCCAGATGTCTTTTTATGACAGCTGTTAGTCCGCATCGGACTTGTGCTTTAGTAATGGTAGTTGGCAGCAAATCATTTAGGGCTGCCAGTGAAAGTACATGGAAAGTTCCAAAACGATATGCTATAGAGCGTCCGGTTACAGGATATGCTCCATCCGGAGAGATCATTCTTTCCTGTTGTTCCGCATATCGGGAGAAACGTTGCCGTTCTTTTCTATAGAAGTCGACTTCGCCTTTACTGTGTTTTTGCATGATTTCCAAAACGTCTAAAAGCATTGGATGAATGACAAAACTATTATAGTAGTCTATATGTAGATTTGCTCCGTCACCATACCGGGCATCGCCTTTGTACCATTCCTTGAATCGCATGACAGCATACTCAATAGGATGCATATTGCATTTACCTGTTAATTCCAGCAAAGTAGCTTCGACCATAGCAGAAAAGAGTAACCAGTTGCTTTCTACCGGTTTAATCTTACTTACCTGTTGTAAGGCGTTTAGGATATTCTTTTGGGTTTCAGATGATAGTTTACTCCATATTTGTTTCGGAGAACGCAATAGTCCCTGACAAAAGAATGCAGTATCTACCAGAGGTTGCCGAGTGACTGTAAAATTCAGATAATCCGGAGATTGGGGATTGAATCCGTGATTGATGGACTCAGTCATCAGGCGGATATATTTCTCACGTATTTGTCCTTCTTGTGTATTGTCCGGGCCGAGTTCCAGCCAAGGGGCCATTCCTACAAATAAGCGTCCTAAAGCTTCCAAATGAGTGGTACGCGCATTGGATGGATTAGGCATACCGGAGATAGTCTCTACAGGCATGTTCTTTTTTAGTTCTCCTTTACTCATATTATTTAATAATGGGTCTGCAATTTGAGATAACATGTTGACCCAATATGCCCTGTCTTCCTGTCCTGAAGTTGTTTGTGAATAACCTGTGAAGTTAAACATCAGAAAGGCAATAATCAAAATACTATATCTCATGATTTTATTTTATGGTTTAATAAACTTGTCTATTGGAAAATCTATACCGCCAAATGCTTTTATACTTGTCCATGGTTCAATCGGGTTGCACCAAAAAGGGTTATTGGCAGGGAGTCCTAAGGGCAGGAAACCTAATGCACATAGATAAACACAAGGAGTAGACAGATAAATATCTCCTAGTTCTGGTTGTTCGCCACAAACTCCGATCGTCAGCCAACCTTCTTTATCGAAAGTTCCCGGCTGCTCAAAAAGACGCTTAAGCATGGCTGTCATGGCTCCACGTACTTGTCCGGGCTTCAATGATTCCGGGAGTTTTTTGAATAAGGCACATGCCCCCAACACTTGGAATGCTGCTGAACGGTAACTGACTGAACGGCCTAGTATCGGATAGCTGCCGTCGGGAGCTATCATGCGCTCTTGAATTTCGGCGTAACGAATAAATCGTATCCATTCTTCATTCAGAAATGACTGGAAAGATGGCCTCTGTTTTACTGTCACTTTCAGGATTTGCAGTAACAAAGGATGGATAACATAGCTATTATAATAATCTAAATGAAAATCTGCTCCATCTCCATAAACTCCATCTCCTTTATACCATTCTCTATGAGAAGTCAAGGCTCTTTCTACTGTCGGAAAATTCCATTCTCCGGAAAATTCTTTTAATCCGCACTCCACCATAGCAGAAAATAACAACCAATTATTATTTCCCGGTTTCATGGTGCGGGTCGATTTCCACTGTTCAATGAGTCTCTTGCGGGTGGTGTCATCCAGATTTCCCCATAACTGTGTAGGTGCTTGTAATAAACCCTGTATTAAGAATGCGCTGTTTACTAATATCTGACGGGTAGCTGTGCTGTTGAAATAATCATTTGATTTCGGGTTTACAGAGTTTGCCAGAGCCTTGCACGTCATTTTAATATATTTTTCACGTAGCTTGCCTTCTGGAGTATTGTCTGGTCCAAGTTCCAACCAAGGTGCTATTCCTGCGATGGTTCTGCCTACAGCCTCCATATGAGTGATAAACTCCCGACTGCTGGCTAAAGCTGATGACGAACGCCCGACAGGAATATTTTTTTCAGTTGGTCTTTGCTAAGATTGCTTATCACCGGATCAGCTATTTTCACGAGTGTCTGAATCCAATATTGTCTGTCATCATTAAGCGTATCACGTACTTGTGCATATGGCATAGTAGAAGTTGATTGATACTTTTTTCATCACTTCCTGCAGCTCTTTCACTTTGTCCGGATACTGTAGATGAAGATTATTCGATTCTCCGATATCCTGTTTTAGATTAAACAATTCGGGAACATCTCCTTTTTTAAACTTACTATTACCAGTTTTAGGCAAATAGACCCAATCACCTTTGCGTATACCGTGAACTTCACCACCTTTTACATAAACATATTCGTCACGTAATCGTAGAGAAGGATTTTTGAGAAAAGATGAAATATTTATACCATCAATCTTTTGTTTGAAGGATTGGCAACCTGCATAGTGCATGATTGTAGGGAAAAGGTCGATGCTGGCAATTATTGCGTCACTAGTTACACCGGTAGGTATACTCCCTTTCCAACGGATGATACAAGGAACTCTGACGCCTCCTTCATAATAAGAGAACTTACCGCCTCGTAACGGCTCAGCGGAACCTCCGTCTTCTTTGAAAGACAACCACGGTCCGTTATCCGATGCGAAAATAACTAAAGTGTTTTCTGCTAATTTCTTTTTGTCCAAGTAATCGAGTAAACGACCTACATTCCAATCAATTTCTTCTACAACATCACCGTAGAGTCCCCGTTTGCTTTTACCTTTAAATTGCTCGGAGGCAAATAACGGCACATGAGGCATTGATGGGGTGATATAGACGAAGAAAGGTTGCTCCGGATTATTTTCTATAAAATCTATGGCATGATCAAAATAACGTCGGGTGGTAGTAGACTGGTCGCAGGGATACTCAATAATTTTATCTCCTTCAAATAGTGGAGAAGCGTTGTTCAACCTTTTTTTATATCTGCTCTACTGGAAGTCCTCACAAATTCTTGGTCTTCTTTAGCTTTTGACAGATTATAACCTTCCCTGAAAGTAACATTGGAGGCGAACTGTTGGGAAGGGCCGATATACATATCATTGCTGTATGGGATGCCATAGTAGTAATCAAATCCTTGATCTGTAGGTAGATGCCCTTTCAAATCGCCTAAATGCCATTTACCGAAGCAACCGGTTGCATAGCCTTGCTCTTTCAACGCTTCAGCCAAAGTGATTTCCTCTGCAGGCATCCCTTCGGATTCGGGAAAAAATACCCCTTTTACTCCATTCCGTGTATTTAATCTGCCGGTCAGAAGTCCTGCACGCGAAGCACTTGATACGGAAGACGATACATAAAAGTCGGTCAACTTTATGCCTTCCTTTGCCATGCGGTCAATAGAGAGAGTCTGTATCAATGGCGAATCATAACAACCAAGGTCTGGTAACCCTGATCGTCTGTAAAGATAATCACAACATTAGGTTTCTGCCGGGCTTGCAATAGCCCGGCAGAAAAGAGTAGAGGATAAATAAGCAGTCTTTTTGTTCATATCTTTTTATTCAGAGATAACGATGCCTTCTGTAATTCCACTGTCATTATAGCTGTCAACGCGGTAATGATACTGTACGCCTTTGGTAAGGATATGGAGCAGTAAACCGGTTGTCTCTTTATCTTTGACTTGGATACATTGATTAAGAAAATTGGGTTGATAACCAAAACGAACAAGATAACCATCAGCATCGGATACTTTATTCCAGCTAAGCGAAGCATATCTTTCATCGTCTTTGTTTCTTTTTACTGACAGTTCTTTAACAATTTCCGGTTTGTCCGAATAGCCAAAACCGAACACACGCAAATCCAATAAGGCAAACTTGCCTTCTTTGGGAGTATGGACATTCTCTATTTTAACAAAGGAAGTTTCTATCGGTTTGGGGAATTCAACATATTCATGTGGTATGGCAACCGTGTTCTTTGATTTATCCACTATTAGTTTCCAATCTCTTCCATTGTCGGATACGTACAGTTTATAAGCGTGATAATCCGTTTCTTTGGGAGCATCAGGGTTAATGTCTTGTTCTGCAAAGTTTATCTGAACGGAATTCATACGAACTTCTTGCCTAAGTCCATTACGAAATATTCACCTGTTTTGCCACTTGTAGCCGACCACCAGGTACGAACATTTTCATCCACTGCCTTTTCCGGTTCGAAATCCGGTAATGAAGAAGACGCTGTACTCTTTTTATGATAGGATTGGAGCATCCAGCCAAAAGCGGAAATATCTTGAGGATTGAATCTTTTTTGAGGTAGTGACATGGGATAATCCCCTAATACAGTATGGGTTCTCATTCTTCCTTTATCATCAAAAGAAACAGGAAATAAACCAATTCTTCTTTCAAATTCGTCATGATTACCCACCCACATGGAGGTGACTTGCCACCAATTTTCGTATTTGTCTTTAAATACACAACTATGTCCGGCTCCTCCGATAAAACCACCGACTTTTTAGAGATACAGGATTATAAGGTTGTTCTACAAAACCACCATTTACACTATCACTCTCCAGAACCACATCACAATACCAATTGCAGATAGTACCTGGAGTGGCATATTGCAGGTAATATTTATTTTTGTTCTTCACAATCCATGCACCTTCAGGACATGGTACTTTGGAAAAATTTCCCTGCCAGGCAGAGGCATCAATTTCATCATACAATTCTCTACGTCCAAAATGATAGCCTGATTTACACTGATTGATGTCTGTTACATATTCTCTCAAGACCTTTTTTGAGCCTTCTATTTCTTTGAATGTGGCAGGATCTACTTCGAAGAAAGTAGTAGATTGAGTTCCACCTAAACCATAATAGAAAAAGAAGCGTCCATTGTCAATAAATAAACAAGGATCGGCCATACGTCTTACTTCACCACATTTTTCCCATTTTCCATTTTCCGGATCGGATGAGCGAATGACATCTACCGTTTTCTTGGTACGGTCTCTGGTGAAATTAATGAAGTATACATAGTTTTCATCGGCTGCCACAGCGGGTGCCACATAATGATCAACATCAAGGGCGGATGTCTCCACTTCCGGATTGAAATATACATTTTTCCATGTAATTAAATCATCGGATACTCGATAGCCGCCAATGTCCATTGTGGTAAATAAATAGTATTTGTTTTTAAATAATACGATAACAGGGTCGGCTGCGGAACGGGCTTTCTTTTCTCTTGTCTGAAAGTTTCCCCAACCATAATCCAGATTCATCGGATTACAAAAGGTCGTCTGTTTTCAACAGCTTTGTTCTCCGAACAGGAAAACAAAGTTAGTGAAGCGAATAAAATAAATAGTATATTTTTTTCATGAGCATACTTCTTTCATTCTATTTTTTTAAAGCTTTATCTACGTCCAGATCAATACCGGCCCAACCTTTTTTACAAGTCCAATCTGCAGAAGGAGAAGACCAAAACTCGTCAGACTCCGGTAAACCAAGAGCGATAAATACGGCTGCACATAGATACAGACTGCCTGTCGATATGTATGTCTCACCGATATGGGGTTGATATCCGGCAAAACCTACTCGTAGCCAGCCTTCAGGGTTAAATGTTCCGGGCGCATTAATCTGACGATTGATTATAGCGGATAAAGCGGATCTTACTTGAGCCCGCTTTACCCTTTCAGGAAGCAATTTTCTGTAGGCAACATCAGACAATGCATGAAAAGCACCGAATCGATAAGCCAATGAACGACCCACTATCGGGAATGTACCTTCAGGTGATATCAGTCTTTCTTGTTGTTCGGCATAGCGTGCATATCGTTCGACTTCAAGATCATAGGGTATGGAACTCTCTATACCGTTTTTCTTCATTATTTCCAGCACCTCGACCATCATAGGATGTATGACGAAGCTATTGTAATAATCCAGATGAAAATCAGCACCGTCACCATACCATCCGTCACCTTTATACCATTGTGCAAAACGATCGCAAGCGTACTTTACACGTTCATATTCCCATTCGCCGGTAAACTCTTTCAAGGCGGCCTCTACCATTGCTGCGAAAAACAGCCAATTGGTTTCAGAAGGTTTTATTGCTCTTGATGATTTAAGTTCCTTGATTACCCGTTCTTGAGTTGTCTTATCAAGCTTGTCCCATAATTGCGTGCGTGCTCTTAATAGGCCGTGAGCAAGGAAGGCGGCATCAACTAATGGCTGGCGTCCGTTATTGAAGTTTAGATAATCAGGAGATTGGGGATTTACTCCATTAGAAATAGATTTCAAGGCTAAATTAATATATTCGGCACGTAGTTTGCCTTCTATCGTATTGTCGGGTCCTAGTTCCAACCAAGTTGAGATACCGGTAATTAGCCTTCCTAAAGCTTCCAGGTGTGTGACTTCTTTTCTTTTTTGCATATCAGCGGCGATAGACTCAACAGGCATATTCTTTCGCAGTTCTCCTTTTGCCATATTCGTTAACAGCGGATAGGAAATTCGATGGAGCGAACTTAGCCAAAGAGAACGATCCGAATTTTCCGAGAAGGCTGTTATTGTTTCAACTACCGGACGATTTTCCAGTAGTTTTTTATATCTGATTAATGCCTCTATAAAATAGTAGTCTGCGTATGTCAGAGGAGCATCAATCTCGTATTGTTTTGTCATGAAACCTGTACTATGTTTGATAATGTAATGATTATTATCACCCACTTTCTTTGCGCGATAACCTGGAGAAGCTAACGACTTTATTTGTTGTTCACCTATCGCGAGGAATTGTTTGCTTAGTTCTCCTTCCACATAAGTGCTTAATTCCACATAGGCTGATGCCATGATAGCACCAGCAGAGGCATCACGGTCTTCTTTGGGAATATTGGGAGCATCGAAATCCCAATAAGGAATCTTATCCTTGGGCAGGCGCGGATGATTCATAATGAACTTACCAATCTTAATAGCATGGTCCAAATATTCTTTTTTACCAGTCTGCCGATACATCATTGTAAAGCCATATAGTCCCCATGCTTGTCCACGTGACCGGGAGGATTGATCGTTTACCCCTTGATGCGTCACTTGATTCAATACTTTTCCCGTAATCGTGTCATAACTTACCACATGGTATGAACTTCCATCAGGGCGGAAATGATTAATCATTGTCCGGTCTGCATGCGACTTGGCCATATTATAATAGGTGTTGTCTCCGGTTAGGGGAAGAGGCTACATTGAGTAGTTCCAAATTCATCATATTATCAATGATAACAGAGAATTGCCATTTTTGCTGTTCCAAGAACGGGTGCATCCCGTCACCGGATGAAAACGGGTCGACAATGATTTGGCAGCAGTCTCTATTACTTTCCTATATGTTTCATTGTGCGTGAGACGATATCCATTTCCAAAGCTGCAATTGATAATAAAACCAACATCATGGTTACTGGTTGTGTATTTCTGTTTTTCCACTCGTGAGGTCATCTCTTCTGCGGCGGCTCTTACTTGCGGGTCATTACTATACTCGTAACAGTACCAAAGGGAACCCGGATAAAAACCACTTGTCCACCAAGCAGATTCGCAAGTAATCATCTTGCCATCTTTCGCTGTTCTCGGAAGTATGCCTTTCTGATCTTTCATTTCATTGAACATGGACATTGACTGTTTGACAGAAAAATCAAGAGCGTCATCAATGACTTTCTTCATGTCTTTTGTTACTGCTCCTGCTGAATAGGTAAAACCGGTCAGCAGAGTCAGACCTATAATTAAAACTTTCTTTCCGTTATTCATTATCATCATTTTAAAGAATTGATACTTATGTCTTTTATTATGACCTATTCTAGTTGTCAAAGTATTCAATTAAATTATAGACATTGTAATTTACTTCCTGCATAAATTTGCTTAGGTAAGGATACATTTCATAATGATTATCATACACGCCTTTATTAGCCGGTTTCCCGCTGTTATCCGTCCCATCGTCATCCTGATATTTGAACCAGTGCCATCCCACACAGTTCTTTGCTTCAAGCAGCCCCAGTGTAAAATGCTGATAAGCATATGCACGGTCATTCTGGGTCGGAACCGTGAATCCGGCTCCTGATAAGTTATTCAAATCGGAATCCTGACCTTTTGTATAAAATTCGGTAACCAAAAACGGAGTATCTGCCCATTCTCCCCAATTTTTAACATAGGAGTCCAACTCCGGGCTCCAACGGCTATAGTAATTGATGGAAATGATGTCACAGTATTTGCCTGCAGCAGCCACTACATCCTTCATATATTTGGGAGTGCCATGCAGGCGTGTGCCCAGATACATCATGCCCGGGTCGGCTTCCTTAATGGCATCCTTATAATCACTCCTTTATAATAAATCTCGGCTAGCCGGCCTGCAAATTCACTATTCAGGTTATCTGTCACACTTGTTGCCCCTTTTTCATCCATAAATTTCTTTGCCGCTAGATAGGCCACATTTGTTTTATCCGTAAGTGCCAGAAAACGGTCTAAAATTTTGGAGTTCTGTGATGAGAAGTTGATTTCATTGTCCGAGAAGAAGCCTAATACGTTGGCATCATTCAAATAAGGTGCCAAAGAGGTGTTTATATATGTTTTACAGAAATCTGCCCAGTCATCATAAAGTACTAACCCCAATTCATTGTCCGATGTATTACCTGGATAGGCATGGCCATTTTGTGTTCTGAATTGTCCCAAATATCCGAATGAAGGAGTCAACGTTAACGGAGAATTGGGAATGGCAGAGTTGTGAGTCTGAATCTTTCCGTATGTATCCGTACAAAAAAGGCTCCCGTACCATGGAAACCAATACTAGCCAATTCTGCTTGTGATGTTGCTATCCATTTGGCGTCAGTGCCAAAGCGCTTGTTCCATGCTTCCTTATTGCGTGCCGAAGAACCGTAACGCATGGAAGTGACGCTCCTCTCATAATGCGGATAGCCTTCAGGATCGATAATCCACCAACTACCGTTTATTTTTTTTACGTAAAAACGCCCTGTGGCTTGTTGTTTGGCTCCTGAAATGAAACTGCCATACTTATTTGTAATGGCTTTGTAGTCACTTTCAGATTTAATGGTAGGTTTGTATTCTCCCATGTATGCGATAATACGGGTATTACTCTCCGTCCATTTGGTCACTGGTGGAAACTCATTGGAATACTTAACTTTTATCGGACGATAAGGCTTGCCTAAGAGTGAAGGACTGTAAGGCTGCATTTCTCCGGGAGTCGGTAACCCTTCAATGATGTCATTGTTACCTGTGTCGTCAGTAATAACAACATCCGGCGGCATAAAATTAGGATCTTTCACTACATAATCCGTACACGAAGCGAGTGCGATATTGCATATCAACAATGCTATGATATAGAATGAATTAACTTTCATGATTGTCTTCTTTAAAAGGGTTTTATTTGGAAATTTTTCGGATACAACGTACATACCGTGCAGGCGATTTGGCATATTTGGCACCAGTTAAACCGGGGTTCCACTGTCCGAAACGCACATAGAATACTTTCGAAGCATCATCCGCTTCCGTACTGGTGAAATAGCTGTCACCAGCGGTATTGTCAGCTTTTTCGTTCATAACATCCCCTCCATTATCAGTGAGAATTTTATCCCAAGCTGCGCGAGCATCTTTTTCTTCCTGCTTAATAGCATCAGGTTTTACCCCGATACTTTGGGAAGGTCCGCCGTTGTATGCAGTAAAGACCGCTTCCATTTCATTTCTAGCAGGTAAATACCAGCCATCTTTACAATATTCCAGAATCGGAATATTAGCAGCTATGGCACTCTCTCTCATCTTTTGAGTATTAGCTTCACCATCTTCCTGATCTGTTAAACCTAATGCATCTATAAATCCTTCGTTAGCCCAATTTATGGCAGTGGCACTACGCTTTAAAGACAGAATTTTAGCATTGTTGCCCTCTACCCAAAATACGATACCGCCTTCAGCCAGTTCTGTATCACCATCCATCTTTACAAAATCTCCTATCTGGAAAGCAGGAGCTTCCGTCTGTCCTTTCTGTTGTCTTATGGTTATTGTCGCTGTAGCTTGAGCATCGCCGTTGCCGGCTGTTATTGTTACGATGGCTGTACGAGCTTAGTCGCCGTCATTCTTAGACAAAGCTGTAAATTCAATTTTATCTCCATTCTGTACAGCAGAAAGCCACGTATTACCGTTACCTTCAATGACGTATGCAAACGACGGTTTGTTTGTACTAACTGTGACATCTGCTGTAGCCCCTTCTTCACTTGTCAGTTCTATCTGCATTGGTGAAACAGATAAGGTAGCGGGCTCCTCGGGGAATTTATAGTCACCGATTGCTTTCATGGCACGTACAAAACGGCTCGTACCTGTCTTGGCACCAAAATCCATTCCATATTTCCCGAAACGTACATAGCGTGCTTTCTGGCCGTCTTCGTTTTCCGTACTCGACCAGTAACTTTCTCCGTTACCGTTTTCAGCGGCTGCGTTTATTACTGCTCCTCCAAGGTCGGTTAAATTTTTATCGAATGTAGCACGGGAAGCCTTTTCTGCATCACTGATTTGATCTGGTGTAGCATTTGTAAATCCGTTGTCGCGTGCTATTCCGTTATAGATATCAAACAAATGTCCTAATTCTTCAGATGCAGGCAGATACCATCCCCTCCCAGATTTGTGCATAGAGTAGCTGCGTCATTGGTACCGGCATCAGTATACAGAGCTGTATTTTCCATACCATTTACCATCGAGAAAGCATTGTGTAATTTAATGGATGCTTCAAACGGATTACCACCCCAACGCTCTAGTGAAATAGCCTTACCTACTTCTTGATTATCCGGATCAACCCAGAATATCATTCCGAGTCCGTCTTCTGTTAATTGTCCGACTTTTAATGTCTTTACTTCTGACTCGTCCTTCGCCAACTGCTTCACTGTCACTTCCATTGAAAAATCTCCGGCATTTAACTTGACGATGGCAGAGCGCACCTCACCGGTTTCATTAGTAGTAAGGGTTGTATAGATAATCCGTTGCTTGTTAGCATCTACCGAAAGCCAACTGGCATTATAATCTGCAGTAATTTCGTTCGCTGTAGTGGATATTACCACTGTTTTTGAGGAACCTTCGTTTTTATAGAGTTCAATCTCTGTTTCACTATGATTAAATTCCGGCATAATTCTTACTTCACCATACTCTTTACAGGAAGTCAATATCATACTCAGAATCAATGATATCAATGTTAGTCTTTTCATACTATGATTCTTTTACAGATTTATAAATTAAAATCAGTCTCTTTTTTATTTCCATGGATCACTTTGCGGAAAAACATTTGTCCCCATCAAGTCAATCTGCGTTTGTGGAATAGGCCATGTTTCATGTTTGCCTATTACGAAGTTCTGGCGGCATTCTGCATAGTCTTTATCCAGATAGGGGTCTTCCAGTACAAGGTCGCCTCCATGTTGACGAACACGTTCGCCCAAGATGCCAAGGCGTTTCAATAACGACCAGCGCACTCCTTCGAAGTGTAGTTCGCGGGCATATTCATCCAAGAGCATATTGAGGGTTAAAGGACCATTTTCATGAGTGTTACCTGCCCTTTCCCAAGTTTTGTTGTAGTATTCTATAGCTTTAGGACTGTCTCCACCATCACGGTGGAAATAAGCTTCACTACACATTAAGTAAGTTTCAGCCAAGCGATAAACAATCAGATCTTTGAAACTGCTGGTACGGTCAGGTTGCGTAGCATTGGTCCATTGGTCAAAGTGTTTTTTTTGACATCGGGTGTAATCTTTCCATATAGCCGGCTGCTTTACCATATAAGTCTTTAGGGATTTCCTGCCCATAATTAGCCTTACTTTGGTCGTTGTAGTAAAAAGTGTGGATGAAAAGATCCTTATAACGATTGTCTTTTTCTTGATCATATAGGCTGAATAAATAGGTGTTTGGATAAACACGTCCCCATCCATATCCCCCCCTTGGGCAGCTTCAAATGTACAATCGGGATTAGCTTGGGAGCGGGTCGTTGTAATGATGGCAGCACGATGTCCCATTAATGGAGTACCGGTTCCGCCTCCACCCATATTTTCAGAGAATTGATAAGACCATAAAACTTCGGCGGAACGCATGTCTGCACTGTTGAATACGTCCCCTGTTTTGGCCATCATAGAGTACATTGTTCCATCTCTAAATATATCCTCGCATTCTTCAATCGCCTTATCATAATCCTTCTCCCACATGGCAACCTGTGCTCTCACGTGCTTGGCAGTCGCTTTGGTAACACGGCCATAGTCATTATTGGGTATTCCCCAATCGAGTGCATTGATAGCATCATCCAAATCGTTTTTGACTTGAGTGAATATCTGTTCTGAAGTAACAGGATGGAAATCACGTTCCAGATTATTTACTGTAGTAGGAATCGTATTCAGATAAAGACGTTCAAAACGTTTCCATAGTTCAAAATATGCACGTCCACGGAAAAATTTAGCTTCACCCCATGCGCGGGTAGTTACAGGATCGTCAAATCCCAGTTGCTCCGCTCCGGTAATAATCTCATTAGCTTTACCGATAATGAAATAATAGTGTTGCCAGAATGATTCCACATCACTATTATTGGGCATGAAATTCTGTAGTTTCGCAATGGCAGTACTTGTTCCTGCACGGAAAGCCATAATATCAGTGCTGTAATCACACATCGTCACAATATAGAGGTTGCTACCACCACTTCCGTCTCCTTTTGCGAGTTCTCTGTCCAAACTGTATAATCCTATCGCTGCACGATACAATCCATCAGGGGAAGTGGTCAGATAATCTGTAGTAATATCCGTTTTTGATTTGAGGTTCAGAAAATCTTCACAAGAAGATAAGAACGCAATGGAAGATATTGCCAGAGCTGTTATATATAATTTATTTTTCATATTCTGTGGGATTTTATTAGAATGAAACATTAATTCCAAATACATACTGTTTTGATTCAGGATATGCACCCGGTGTCAACTCCGGACTATAAGACAAAAAGTCTGTAAATGTCAGAAGATTGGTTGCTGTAGCGTATACTCTAAGTTTTTGAAGTTGAAGTTTCTTTATCCAAGTTACGGGGAAGGTGTAACCCAGTTGCAAAGTGCGCAAGCGAATGTAAGAAGCGTCTTGAATCGCTAAAGAACCATGATAAGTCACATTTGTGTTATGACTAGGTCGCGGGAATTCATTAGAGGGGTTGAATGGAGTCCAATAATTTACCTTCACGCCATTTAGTTTCCCTTGTAAAGAACCGCCACTATTGGATTCGGAGAGATATCCATTTCTAATTTTACGACCGGATACACCATACCAATCCATATATAAATCAAAACCTTTCCATTTGAGAGTTGTATTTAGGGAAAGTGTGAAATCTGGATCTCTTGAGATAGGTGTACGGTCATCGGCATTTATTTTTCCATCGCCAATTACATCCTTTATTTTAACAGATCCCGGAGCGACATTATCCTCGCGTGTCAATGCTTTATCAGCTATACCATCGCCGTCAGTATCAATTGTCGGTTTCAATGTGTATTCCAATTTGCCGTAAGCATTTCTTTTTATATCGAAATCTTCATACTGGTAGATGCCATCCGGTAAATAGTCATAATAAACATTTATGGGTTTACCTACAAACCAGCTATTACCCGGTTGACTCAATGGCTTGCCGTTTTCATCGACTTGATTGTCAATTTTTACGATCTCATTAGCATACTGGCTGAAATTGGCTCCCAGACTCCATGTAAAATTCCTTGTACGGAAGACGTCGCCGTTGATACTGATATCAATGCCGTGTGATTTAGTTTCTCCCAAATTATCAAGCATTTGTTCATAGCCTAAAACTGAGTTTAATTCGCGCTTGACGATCAGATCTGTTGTTCTAGTATTATAGTACTCGATCGTACCTGACAAACGATTGTTGAAGAAACCAAAGTCAACACCAACATTGGCTGTACGTGATTGCTCCCACTTTAAATTGGGGTTTGAGAGTTCTTTTCGGGGAGATACCCCATATAGGAGTTGTCACCAAACTCATAACGTTCCTGATCTGTCAAGCCAAGCGTTGTATAGTTACCAATTCCATTCTGGTTACCTACAATGCCATAACTCAAACGGAGTTTTAAATTATCAATCCAGGACACATTGCGCAGGAAACTTTCTTCGTTTGCACGCCATGCCAGAGCCACAGAAGGGAATGTACCCCATTTGTTGTTTTTTCCGAATCGGCTTGAACCATCCCGTCTGATAGCCACATTCATAATATATCTATCCATAAATATATAAGAAGCGCGGCCCATGAATGATACCAGATTATTTTCAGAGAATGTTCTAGTAGGTGTGCCGGAGAATTGGCCATTGGATATAAAATCCCAGTCCATATCTACAGGTAAGTCACTGGTCGAATATCCTAGTCCTTTAGTTTGAGAGTGGTCTACTGACTGTACGGCAGTAAGGGTCAGTTTATGTTGCTGTTTTTTGATTGGAACTTCATAAGTGAAGATGTTTTCTATCAGATAATTTCTCTGTTCATTATTTGTCAATTTGGCGGTAGCTCCTCCACCGGGATAATTGACACCTTTCACTTCTCCGTCTTCTTGTTGTCTGTTATAGAAAGAAGTATTTAAACGATAATTAAACCCTTTGAAAGGTTTTAATTCCAGAAAAATATTGACGCGGTAACTGTTGTTCGTTATTTCGCGTGCATAATTTTGTGCTCTATAAAGCGGATTAACATCGTTGGCAGTGTCAATATATTTAGTATAACTACCATCCGCATTGTATACTTTAGCTAACGGAGTGCGGGTAATGAACTCCGTAAAATTTCCATCTTCACGTTCACTTTTGGATAATGCGTAGGAAGTATTCACACCAAAACTTGCCCATTTGTTTACTTTGTAGTCCACGTTCAGACGGAAAGCTGCTTTTTTTATATCCCGAACCGGTAGTCACCATACCGTCTTGATCAAAGTAATTGAGACCTGCTGATACACGGAGTTTGTCAGTTCCGCCACGTACAGTTAAATCATGGTTTTGGTAAAGAGCATTCTTTAACATTAGATCTTCCCAGTTGACAAACTGACCGTTTGCCCAGACTTCACTCATAATTTCGTCACTCAAAGCTTCTGCAACAGAGATTTCGCGGGCGTCAATAATGCCTTTGTCGTTTGCCATTGCTTCACGTCGCAGCATCATATACTCTTGTGGAGAGTAAAAATCGAAGTTACGCCACAAGGACTGAATACCTACATAGCCGTTATAACTCACTTCCATTTTACCTTGCATACCACGTTTGGTAGTTACAAGAATTACACCGTCACTGGCACGTGCGCCATAAATGGCTTGAGAAGCTGCATCTTTCAGGATTTCGATAGACTCAATGCTTTCTGCGCTTAAAGTACTGAATTCCTCACTGCTTGATACAGAACCGTCAATAACGTACAACGGAGTATTTTGCGCACTGATAGAACGGTTTCCACGGATGGTAGTGGTAGGAGCGGCCCCTGGTCTGCCGGATGAGCTTGTTACATTAACTCCCGCTACACGTCCACGGAGCATGTCACCCACATTTCCTGCCGGAAAACTTTTCATTTCATCAGTTTTGACGGAAGCAACGGAAGTAGCGATATCGCTTTTCTTTTGATAACCATAGCCTACTACCACAATTTCTTCCAGCAATTTGGAATCTTCGGACATGGTTACATCAATAACTTTCCGATTCCCGACTTTATGCTCCTGATCTGCATAACCTATATAAGAGAATACGAGTGTAGTATTAGAAGATACCTCGATGGAATATTTACCATTCATATCGGTAATCACACCGGTTGTACCTCCTTTCACATGAACGTTCACTCCAATCAATGGGCCTTGTGTATCAGACACAATACCTGTCACTCGTACATTTTGCGCATGTATGCCTACCATAATCATTAGAAAAATAGCCGGCAAGATTAGTTTTAATTGATTGTTTTTCATTTATACATAAGATTTAATTATTGAATAAGCTGAACAAAAGTCTTCAAAAAAAGAAATATAATATAAGAGGATTGTACGAAAAGAAAGCAATATTATACGAATGCTTATTTCATGTCACCAAATAGATAATACAGGCTTATTATTAGATTCCTTCGTATCAAAATAGCAGCTTCTTTCATTGTCCGAGTCATCGCCCAATTGTCTGAGTTCCCTTATCAACGCAAAAGTGATTTCTTTCTGCTTGCACTTACGGACCAATCCGGTAACATCGAGCTGATGATATGAAGCATTTTTATCGACTACGATTTCTCCCGCTACATGTGCGGTGTTTCCTACCTGGGTTATGCGCATTTGTTCCCTATCTAAATTAGGAGCATTATTCCAATTTAAGGACATTTCATTCCAATCGCAGTTGTCTAAGGCGTAGACATGGAAACGATATGAATGCTTGTCCGACGAATTACCATAAATCTGCAGTAGTGCCGCATTTATATTATCTACTTTGGACAAGTCGAATTTGATGTAGCTGACCTGATTGTGATTAATCTGTGAAGCGTTCATTTCTACACTCATCTTTTTTATTTTGCCAAAGTTCTTTTCGCTATTACTGCCACTTTTTATAGTAGCGTCTGCTGTAGCAATCAAAGTGCAAGGTGTACTTTGGCAAGCAGGGATGGTAAGAAGCATCACACTTTGAGCCGGTAGTTCGAACGATAGTTGTCCGTTTTCAGAAATTTCTTTTGACCACACCACTTCGCCATAAGCATCCGCACTTACTTCTTCGGCAAATACCTTTGTACCGGTGGGGAGGTTTAATGATTTTAAATTCAAAGTCAGCGTGTTTGGCGAGAGTTTACGTTGTACAAGCCATATATAATATCGCATTTCTTCCGGGTTGTAAGAGGTTAATGCATCTACCTCATTATCGGGGACTGATTTCACCGTTTCCAATAGCGGTAGCCGTTCGTCCTTAAAACCTTTTGCAAAAAAGCCGGACTACCTGTCCCGTCCGCTGAATGCCACTGATGTCATAAGATTCCGGGATGTTTTTTACTGATTCTTCATCAAACAATTTTATCTCCCTCACCTTGATACTGCCCTTATCGGTAGCAATAAAACGAATTCTCGAACTTGTCACAGGAGTCTTAAATAGAAAGAATGATTGTGTGTAGCGGGCATTCTCTTCAATCGTTTCTTCAATGTCTTTCCAACCGGTACCCTCCCAATATTGCAACCGGAAATTCTTCACGCGGTCCGGACCTGTGTAGACTCCGTATTCCGAGCCTGTATAAATCACAGCTGCACCCAAAGAATAACTCTTTCCCAAATCTATTTCGAGGCATTTCTTTTCGTCTGTATTCACAGATGTCCACATGGAGACATCGGTCTTGTTGCCGTCGGTGATCACTTTCACTTGTGCAGGATGTGAAGAAGTCAAATCAATGACTTTCTTCCCCAATGCTACGTTATTGTAAGCATCTTCCACGATTCTCTTGCCTTGCCAGATAAAATGATGTCCCGATTTAATGCCACGCGGATAGGTGTTGCTGGTTGTGTTGGCAAATTTGAAGGCCCACATACCATACCCCTGGTTAAGGGTATTGTTTGTATATTCACCTGCCCATTCGGTAAATAGGGAAGGGGAGTCCATCGTCTCGTATTTGTCAATAAGATAGGCATTCATCCAACGCCCGGTTTCAGTATACACTATCGGAAGAGAGCGGTTTAAAGGATGATTATCTACTATGATCTTCCGTATGTCCGAAACCTTGGATACATATCCTGCTGCCGGAAGATTATAAGAGTGTGTCGAGAATATGTCCAGCAAGTCTCTGTCGGAAGGTAATCCCCGATAATCAATACGCAGGCTTTTCACAACCTCCGCCCACCAGTTAGCGTTGGAGCCTGCCGTAACAGGACTTACAAAACGTGATTTCAGATGTTTTCCATAGAGTTTGTTTACATCCTGTATAGCACAATATATAGCATCTGACACAACTTTCATGGCATCTACATATTGTGTGATTTTCATCGGACCGGAATGTCGGTGATTAGGTTCGTTCTGCATGGCGAACATTGTCACGTCACCCGTTTTGGCTGCATAAAATGCCAGGGCATAAAAACGTTGCCATTGTTTCCATTTATTGCTCCATGTATTGTCAAAGTCTGTTGAATTCATCTGTAGGACTACATCTATGTTCAAACGTTTCAATTCTAGTAAAGCATATTCAAATACCATTGAATTGGTTGAGAATTGTTGTTTGCGACATCTTTCCAAAATTGGTTTCCATTTGATGAAGTTATTTTTTCGGGATTGCTTCGTAATTCATGTTTGTACGATTCAAACTCTTCTAGTGTATTCAGGTTCTTTTGATAATTCACAGCTTCTTCGGGTACATAATCATTCATAGATGTCCATACGCGTAAACTGTTTACATTGGAATATTCAAGCCAACCTGATATGTTGCTGCCGGGCATATAATATCCTTGATTGTAAGCCACGTATTTCATGGTATTTCCTACTACATTTTTATTGACTGTTACAAGCATGTCCTTAGGAAATTCTTTATGAACTCTGTCTGGCAGTTCATTCTGAATAACAGGAGCAATCATATTTTTCTTTTCTTTGCCATATACTTCAAACTCATTGATGGTAACAGGTTCCCCATCAGTAGAGATTAGCCGAAGCTGGAAAGTAGTGAGTTGTGGGGTAAATGTAAATTCGATTTTATCCAGCCTGTTTTCTGTACATTCCGTATTGGGTAAGTCTGTCCAGTTTGCGTCGTCCCAATATTGAATCTTGAAATTCTTCATTGCCCAGAAGCCGGGAGCTTTTCCCTTCTCCTGTTCTGTCTTTTTCCGATTCAGGGATTCCTGTGTGGATAACTACCCTGTCAATATCATAATATCTCTGCAAATTGACATCAAGAATATGCGGAGCACGGGCATTTGGGTCACTTATCCAGGAAGATTTGCGCGAAATAATTCCGTCAGTTACATTGGATGCAGGAAATTCTTTTTTGTTGTGAAGAAGCTATTACCGGTTTGTGTAATGCCACATTCACATTGTCAGCTGATATACTTGTAAAAGGTATAGTCATGGCTCCATAAACTAAAACCAAACATTTTCTAAGGTACATAAATCTTTTGTATTTTATGGTATGTATTTATTTTCCGGAGTAACAAGCATTATAGGTAGCTTCTGCATATCTGCGTCCCAGAATGATCTGGCTGTCTGCGCTGAAATGAGGGTCACTTTCATTAATCAGAGGAACTAATTCTTTGGATGACACGCAATAAGAATAAGGAATGTGTTTTGGAACCGTGCGTAACATTTCATTGAATGTTTCCGATGTTCCATTCTTTCTCCATTCTGCCAGTTCGCCTACAATAAATGGGAGTTTTTCATTATTTAGGTCTTTCCGTAAATTGGCTATCAGTTCTTGTAGTTTCGGCATATATGTTGCCGGGTCATTACTGTCGCTTTCTCCTTGATGCCAGATGATGGCTTTTAGTGTACCGAACTTCATCGCTTGACGTATACGTGACAGGGTTTCATCATAATAATTATCTTTTGCTCCCTTCATCCATGAGTTGATTGAACTGCCTCCACGGGCATTGACTACCAGCCCTAGTGGACGTCCGGTTTTTTCTGTGATTGATTTTGCAAATGAATAGGCAGGTCCTACTCCTTGTAAACCCAATCGTTTGCGGATCGTAGAATATTTATTCAGAGGATTGCGTGCCGGTTCCATACTGCCGGTGGGAGTAAGCAGATATGTGTTTTTAATATAACCTTTATAGTTATCTGTGATATATCCTCTTCCGGCCATATTGGACTGACCGATGAAAAGAAACAAATCAAGGTCAGGAATTTTTGGTTCAGGATTAATATGGACACCTTCTGTCATCAACTGATATTTGTCTGTACGGAAAGGAACTGCCGGAAAACCCTCTTCATTAAATAAGTTCATATCGGCACTATTCACCCAGAGGTAACGGACATCTACGGGATTTGTCACCAGATTATTTTTCACTTTTACTTGATTTTTGCCTACGATTATTGCTTCAGCGGGATAAAACTTGCCGTCTTTACCCGCAACAGTGAAGCCTGAAAGTGTTGCTGCTTTGTCTTTGCTAACGAGTCCTGTACCGGTATTGGCAAAATCAAGTAGCAAAGAGCCATCGGCAGTTTTCGTCATCTTTTGAACTCCGGTCCTTGGCAAACCACTTTTTACTGTAAACTTTTCCTAGTGCTAATTGAGACAACCGCCAGCCTACCGTGTCTTTCACTATGGGATGAATATCTTTCGGATTACCCTGATCGAAAGCGACAACCATTGCTGTATTTTTTACATGGAGTGAGGTGAGGTATTGCGCTTCACGTAGTTCATACCAATAGCGTGTTTTCGTTTCGAATCTGGGTAACTGAATAAAGAGAAAAGGAATATCTCCCTGTCCCCAAGCAGTTCTCCATTCCTTTATCATGGCAGGGAACAGTTTGCGGTACTGCGCTCCGCGGGCTGTGTTCGACTCTCCCTGATAAAAGAGGAAACCTTTCAATGTGTAAGGGATAACAGTGTTTAGCATTGTCTCGGACAACCCTATCGGCCTATGGAAATTCTTTCTTCCCATAGGTTCTACCGGTTTGTCTATATATTTCTTTTTGTTCTTCGCTCAACTGGTGATATTCTGTCAGGCTTGAAACATAACGGTTGTATAATTTCTCGTACCCGTCCGGTCCGTAAGAATTCACCTACTGTCATAATGCTGTACTATCGGCTGGAAGTCTTTGTCCGACATCAGCAGTGTCCTGCTTGTCCAGGCCTCCACCGTGGTTCCTCCTACCGGAGTCTGAATGATGCCGATAGGAACATTCAACTCTTTATGTATGTTTCTGGAAAAAATAATAAGCGATAGCAGAAAACTCCGGTGCTGTCTGCGGTGAACATACCCTCCATGATGCTTTGGACACTTCCTGTTCCGGGTAGAATTTTCTCGGTACTTTATAATAACGTATTTGTGGATAGTCTGCCAAACTAATTTCCGTTTGAGCATCTTTTACCCTGCGTAAAGCGAATTCCATGTTCGACTGACCACCCGCCAACCATACGTCACCTATTAAAACATCCTGAAAACTAACCTTATTATTACCGTTTATAACTTCTAATTTATAGGGTCCTCCGGCTTCTCCGGTCTTCAATGTCACTTGCCATTTTCCCTGAATGGCTTTTTACTTTCTGAAGCTGCCCTGCAAACCGGACCTCAACCAGTGAGCCGTTTTGAGCTTCTCCCCATATCTTTATTATGGCATTTCGCTGCAACACCATATGGTCCGTAAAGACATCTGCTACCGTAAATCCGTCTGTTGCAAAAGTCAGTATTGCTATCAGAGATAAATACAAAGAGAATAATATGCGTTTCATAGTTTGCCTGATTAAAATTCATTGGCAAATATCCTGCTTTTGTACATTATAAGATATAAAAATCGTTCTTTTAAGAAGTAACATCGTACGGAAGTTAACTTTTTTCGATTTGCTTATTATCGTCTTTAACAATATGGTACGCCTGTCTCCTTTCAGCATCACCTTCATACTGTCTTTTTAAATGAGAGATATTTGTTCTGATAACCAACTGCTGTTTAGGTTGAATAACATACTCTTTCCATTCTCCTTCTGCAACCGAAAGACTGATATTAAGAGGTTCTTCTACCGGGTTCTCCAATACGGTAATCATAGTCTTCGCTTTTCGGGGAAGTGCCAGATAAAAGTAACCTTCTCCAATAGTGGACGACTTATCGATTATAGGGCTTCCACCACGCGAGAATTTGAATGGGGCCATCGGGCGTCTGCCATAAGGAACGTATTGTACTCCCGGTTTCGAATTCCAGCCTCCGTAGGAACCTGCATACTGATAGCCATATTCGTCAATCTGCACTTTATACTTAGGCAGTTCTTCCTGTCCCTTAGGAATGATAGGAACCGTGTTTACCATCAGGCCGTTGCAGGGAGCATTGACGATTCCTCGTTCGGAGGCATAGTCTCCCCAGATAATGGAATCGTTTACGGCTACATATCGTTCGTGCTTCTTATCGACAGCCATGTATTGAATCATGTTGGACAAAAGTTTGTCAGCTACTGGATCTGTTCCGCAGTGGTCTATCAAGTCAAATCCGGATAAAAGGATGGAACCTTTACCTATAAATATTTCGGATAATGCCGTAGCAGCCAGAGCACGGCTATAATTGGCAAGAACAGCTACATCCTTCATGGAGGGTGATTGCAGGTCATAACCGGCTTTTTACAGGGTAGATGGCCGGAAAACCATTCTTCGACTCATCATAGGATGTATAGTCAGACCATAGCCTGAACATGCGGGGATTTAATCCTTTGAAAATCGGATGATAGGGACGTTCCAGGTTAATATTCATTCCGTCTTTATATGCCAGAGAAGGTGACAGATAGACCGGGTCGTTATTACTGTGCTGCAGAAATTCAATCTTTATAGGTGACCAGATTGGTTGAAGTCTGTTTTATCCTGCTCCAGACAAATTATGCGGCCACCCTTATTGATATATGCTTTCAGTTCTCCGGTCTGCCTGTCAAGATTATCATTCCATGAGTTTTTGCCGATGACAAGCGTGGAGTTTTGGGTGAGTTCTGTTATTGAACGTACTGGTTTCACCGAATATCCGTTTCTTTTCAAACAATTCAAAGTCTGTTGTTCCGGTGTGGTGTCATATACGGAAATCGTAGCTGTGCATCAACTGCGCTGTTCCAGTCTTTTCCGGCTATAAATAATTCGCTTTCATTATATGACACTTTTTTGCCTTTGGAATAAATCTCTCCTTTTAATAAATAATCTCCCGTAAGCAAATTGGGGGGGGGATATTGATAGTCAGAGGCAATTTACCGGTTCCGTAATAAGGTACAAACGGAAATTCATTTTCTCCCGATATCACTTTCCTGCCTTCCTGTTCAATCCACCAATGCAGACGGACATCACTCAATGCATTGCAGTAATCGTCATCATTTACCACATGAGCCACCACTGAAAGTTTGTTTCCTGCATATATCTGTGATTGCCAGTTTTCCCAGCTCAATAATATGGGCTGATAACTAAGTTGATATTGTCCGGCAACCGGTTTTGGCTTCATTTCGGCAAAAGATTTCACTCCATCCCAATTATGAAATACAATTGTGAAGGGCATGGTGCCTGCCAGACAATCGTTTTGGCTTCTCAAACGCCGGAATAGTTCGTGGCATTTTTCAGGACAAACGCCTGATAGGCCATGGCTGCTTCTGCCTGTTCCGTATCAGGCAAATGCCCTGTCCAGCATTTTTGAGAACCGGGTTGTTTGGTTCTTGAACAGAGGTTAAAGCGTCCGTCTATACCGGTATAATTGCCAACACATTCCGTAAAGGTGATCGGCTGTACTTTGCCCGGATTCTGCCACATATCCTTATCGCGCATATTCAGGTAAGTAAGAAAAGAGTTATAATACCATCCCCAATATCTGTGCACGTCATAAATGTCTGCAGATTTCCCCAGACCATAGCCTGCATTACATATATACAGGCGGGTATTATCCCATTTTTTGAGTTCCTGATACATTCGGGTGAGAAAATCTCTGTATAAATCACCCGCCTTTCCTTCGTAAGGCATTTCGTTGGATAAGATATAAATCACAACAGAAGGATGGGAGGCGAACGGGCCTAAATCTATTTCCTTATAAGTTTTGAGCGATAGTTCAAAATCTTTCGGAGGAGCTGTTTGGGTTGCATGTTTGGGGCGACCGTACCGGTACCGGCGAATATCATCATTCCTTCTTCGTCGCATACATCCATCCAGTTTTGGTTGTCGGGGATACGAATGATATTGATATGAAGGCTTTTCATATATCGCACATAGTCACGTGCAAACTCTTTACTTTGCTCCAGTTGTTCCGGTATGCCGCGTTCCGGTGGGTTTATGGCATTGCCCCGCAGGTAGATTGGTTTGTCATTTAAATAGAAGATGCCGTTATGCATCTCGAACTTTCTGAATCCGATTTTCTTCTGAAAAGTCTGCTCCCCCGGCTTTTTAGTGTCAGATCATAGAGTACAGGTGAAACCGGACTCCACAATTTAGGAGTCAGTTGGCCTGTCTCCAGTACTACTGTCGTATCGGTTTTATGAGTAAAGAGATATTCTTTGGAAAAGCTGCATAGTTTCTCTTTATTCTGTGAACCGACAAGGGTAGCATCAAATAATAACCGTTCATCTGCCTCTGCTGATAATGCTACTTCTATCTTGACACTCTTATCAGAGGTGACAGGAGTTATTCTTTGAATATTGGCTGCTGTCAATAATAATGGGAATAACAGGCCAAAAGCACCTAATAGCTTTGTTTTCATAGTATGATTATTGTATTTAAAATGGATAATAAATTTATTCCACGTATTGATAAATTCAGATAAAGCACCGCTAATCTGGAAAGTGCTTATTCGGGAGTCTTTTTTTCTTCTCCTTTCTGGAACTGCGCCGGTGTCATTCCAAACAATTCCCTGAATCGTTTAATGAAATAGCTTGGAGAGTTGAAACCTACTTCATAAGCTATTTCTGAAATTGTTTTAGTGTCAGACTGGATCAGCAGCATTTGTGCTTTTTTCAGTCTGACGTTCAAAAATAAAATCATTCGGTGTCTGTCCTGTTATTCCTTTCAGTTTCAGGAATAACTTAGTGCGTCCGATGTTTAAAGCCTGTGCAAACATATTCATCAAAATCGGGATTATCGATGTTCTGTTCGATACAGGTCACACATTGTTCCATAAATTGCTGGTCTGCCCCATTGGTTGCCAGAATATCTATATTATTATCCATTTGTTTAGCATATTTTTTCTGTAACAGCTTTCTGCCGTTCACCAGGTTATTACAACGCATAAACAAATGTTTCACATTAAAAGGTTTGGTGATATAGTCATCCGCCCCCATTTTTAACCCTTGTATAGTAAATTCTTCCGCAGTCTGTGCTGTGAGCAGTATTACAGGAATGTGTGACGTTTCAAAATTACTCTTAATCATCCGGCACATTTCTATACCGGACATTTTGGGCATCATGATGTCACTAAGCACAATATCGGGTTGCACTTCTTTGGTTTTTTTCAAAACCTTCTTCACCGTCTTGTGCTTCATAAACCGAATATACTTTGGAGAATAACCGTACTAGCAGTTCTCTTAATTCTTCGTTATCTTCGACAATCAGTATTTTACTCGAAGGTTCTTCCTTACTGTCGGAGTTGTCGTCATCCGGCAGTTCCTCCGGCATCTTTTCATCATCCATCTTCAGTAACGAGATGCAGCATGAATCAATATCAGGAGTCTCTATCTTCTGTGAAGCCGATATGTGGCTGTCTCCCAAAGGTAACTCAACGACAAATGTCGTCCCTTTTTCCCTCCCGGCTTCGGGCACCGATTTTTCCTTTATGCGCTTCGATAATACTTTTTGCAAGCGCCAGGCCAATGCCTGTGCCTTTCTGGTTATCCAAGCTGTCGACTTGATAGAAGCGGTCGAATATCTTGTCCAGATTTTCCTCGGCAATGCCTATTCCCGTATCTGAAATAAGTATCATAACGCTGTTTTCATACTCTTGTACCGATAATGAAACCGTACCTCCCAAAGGTGTATATTTAAAAGCGTTCGACAATAAATTATAAATAACCTTTTCCAGTTGCACCACATCAAACCATACATCTAATGAACGGTCTTTGTTGAAGTATTCGAAAATAATCTGTTTGCCTCTGGCATATTCCTTGAAGGATAGATAAATTTCATCCAGAAACGAATAGATATTCTGTTTACTGTATTTAAACTTTTCGAATCCCTGCTCTTGTTTCCTGAAGTCAAGCAATTCGGTTATCAAACGTTTCATGCGCAGTGTATTTCTATGTATGCCTACTAATTTGCCGTATACCAACGGTTGAATATCATTTCGTTCCATTAGCATTTCCAACTGACTTACAATCAGAGTAAGCGGAGTACGGAATTCATGTGATATATTAGTGAAAAATCGGAGTTTGGACTGGTTCAATTCTTCTATCTGCTTTTTTTTCTTTCTTCTCATATTCAAGTGAGGCCCTCAATTTCAACTTGGAAGAGTAGAAACTCACTATTATATAGAGAGAAATAATCATGATAACGACATAAGAGCAGTACGCCCATGTCGATTTATAGAAAGGCGGTTTTACAATAATGTCTATTTCTTTGCAAATGCTTTCCCTTCCGGAATATTCTTCGGAGCTTTTTATCATTAGCTTGTAGTTACCCGGATTCAGGTTCGTATAAGTGATACCTTTGCGATAACCGGCACTCATCCATTCTTTATCAAAGCCCTCCAGTTTATAGTAAATCCGATTTCTTAGTACTGATACATAATTTGATAATGAGAAATTAACAGTGAGTATGGAATGGTTGTGGTTCAGAGTGATTTGCGGTTGATATAAGATAGACTCGGAAAGGATACCGGAACCATCATTAGGCAATATGAGTTTATTGTTCACCTCCAATGAAGTAAAGTTCAGTTGATAAGGTTTAACGTAAGAATTCAGTTCCTTTTCAAAGAAAGATATCATCATCTTAGGACCGGATAGGAAGATCTCATTATCATGGGCAACAAACAATCCGTAAGGATTCAACGCTGTCATCGGAAAACCATTTTGTTTGTTATAGTTATAAAACCGTTCGTTTTCCATGTCAAACCGTGAAAAGCCCTGATTACTTGCTATCAAAAGATAACCGGAAAGAGATTCGTTTATATCCAGGATATAATCGTTAATCAAGTCTGAATTTTGTGAGTTAAACGACTTGAATGTATTAGTATCAGGTTGGTATAGAAATATCCCGTCTCCGGAAGAACCTGCCCATATGTTTCCTTTTTTATCTTCAAAGAGTACATTTATAAGGTTGCTTCCTATGACTCTTCCTGAGGTGTTGGGAACAAAGTATTCATCCCGTTTATGGGTTTCAATATTATACTTTACCAGCCCCCGGTAATAGGAAAACCATAGATTGTCATGCTTGTCGAGATGCATATCGATGATCTGCCTGTTGTTGAGTTTGCTGTCCATTAATAGTTTGGTACATTCTCCGGTTTGCGGATTAAATAAACCGATACCGTCGTGGGTGGCCAGCAACAAGTTTCCTTTATACGGAATAATTTTCCGGACTATATCGTTAATCAATGTATTCTCCTTGCCGGGAATATGTCTGTAGTTGGTGAATTTCTGTGTTTTCAAATCCAGCTTGTCCAATCCTCCCTTTAGCGTTCCTATCCATAGGAGCTGGTTCTTCTCATCCAGATATAGAGCTTGGATTGCATTGGATGTAAGAGAATTACTATTATTACTATGTTTATATTCGATGAAGTTTTTTGTTTTTCTATCGAGATAATTCACTCCTCCGCCTTCTGTTGCGATCCAAATGCCGCCTTTGGAGTCTTCTTTCATTCTTCCGGCGAAAGGAGAAGTCAATTTTCCTTTCTGCGATTCATCCGGATAATAATAGGTATAGATTTCATAATCCGGATTAAATAGGTTGATTCCTCCATAGTAGGTACCTATCCAGAAGGTCCCCTGCTGATCTTTCATCATACAAATGATAGAAGAGTTGCTTAGGCTATAAGGCTTGTTGTCTTCACTGTAATGAGTAATATTGGTGGAGACATCCAGCTTGTCCAGCCCTTTAAAAGTGCCTATCCAATAATTGCCCCCAGCTGTCTTCCATAATGCAACGGATATAATTACTGGAAAGCCTGTTTTTATAAGGTCCGTCCTTGTAGTTGGTTTGTACACCGTTTCTGTCTAGCCGGAAAAGTCCGTCATCCTTAGTCCCTATCCAGATGTTTTTCTTGGAATCTTCATAAATACAGGTTATATCTTTATCGGGAAGATAATTAAGCCATTTCTTGTTGCTGTCTATCATGTACAAGCCTTTATTCATGGTTCCTACATACAGGTTGCCTTCATGATCTTCAGTGACGCATGATATGCGCACATCGTCCAGATTGTAATAATATTCCAGTTTATCTTCCGCACAATTATATGTAAATAATGAGTCTCTGGTACAAACCCATAAACGTGTGTTGCCATACGTGATAGCCTGAACATTATTATTGCGGATAGTATGGAAAATGTTTTTTCTGATATCATATTCTACTACAGCATACTTGCAACGGATATAAATGTGGCCGTTTTTATCACCACAGATAGTGCCTATATTATTATTGTACAAACTGTTTTATCGTTCTCTATCGGACGGAAAACATGGAAGTCAGTGCCGTTATATCGGTTCAGGCCATCTTTGGTTCCTATCCAGATGATACCGAATTCATCTTGATAAATAGATGTTACTGTAGGTTGTGAAATACCATTTTCTACTCCGAGCGCTTGAAAGTGAATATTTTGTCCAAACGAAAGAGTAGAAATAAATAATAAAAGAAATGGGATATACTTCTTATACATACAATGGACTCCTTTAATACAAAACAAACTTATGAATTATTTTTGGAGTATACCAAGTAAAACGGCTTGTTTAACTAATGCAATCTTCCTGAAATAATTGGTTGGCAACAAAGGTAATTGCAGGCAGTTATTATCAATATAAGAATAGGACGATTATATATCAATATTGTACGCGGCTGGTGAATTCTCAACGATACTCATCCCTATGAGAAAAAAAATACTCATACCTATGAGAATATATTCCCATTAGTATGAGTATTTTTTTTCTCATAGGGGTGAGTATTATCCCTTGTCAGAATATTCGGAAACGCCACTTTATAGCCTTTCTGATAAAGGTTTTACCAATCGAATAAATCGATATATTGGTCGAATTCTGGTTTATTTTCGATACCATGTTTTAGAAAGACAGCGACAATCTGCTTTTGTTCGTCAGGATGTAGCATTCGTTCTTTGTTGCGGATGCGGTAAAACATACTGCGCCCCATCAAAGAATATAATTCTTTGCGGATGGTGACAGCCGTAGAATAGGGGAGGTTGTCCAATATGTGGTCTATTCCGCATGCAAAGCGTGAAGTGCAGTATGGTTTGAAAAAGTTGCAGTTGTCTTCGTTTCCTATTATATGGTTGGGATTGACTGTCCGGAAATCAGGAACGTTTTGCGGTATACAGAGCGTAGCTTGATAGCGTAGGCATTTATTACGGCGCGGACATTTGCTGTGGGTGCAGTATAAATAATTCTTTGGGACGTCGTTAAAGTCAATTTTTGGGTTCATGATTTTTATATCTTATCAATGATACAAATATAGGTGTTTTTTATCCTGTAGACAAGATAAAAATGCTATTGTTTTATCTTGTGAATGGGATGAGGCGATAAATAGTCAATTCTATTTGTTTCAAAAAGTAGCCTATTTTTACAGGAGAATCAATAGAGAAAGTAGCTGGTCGGCATCGAATTACCTATGGAAAGACATTGCAAATTTATAACTCTATACTTAAAGGGGTGAAGCTGAAGAAAGATATATTGGCTACTTATCGAAAGCGTGCTATCAATGCTCATTTATTATCCAAACTTCGGATGATAGGTGTTGTGATGAAAGTCTGGACCGGATTCTTGCCGGACACTCTATTGATAAGTCTAATAATAAATGATAGATGAAATAATAGAGAGAATCCAGTAATATTTAATATGGAATAATCCAATCTTTTTTCTTATCAACCAATCATATAATAAATAATAAATCTTATCTTTGTATATTAATGATAGATTACGATTATGACAAAGAGTACGATGGGAACTAAACTTCCTCGCAAGTTGATTTCGAAAATGCAGATTGTAGGCGAACAAATAAAATTGGCTCGTTTGAGACGGAATTTGAGTATTGCGCAGGTAGCAGAACGCGCTACTTGTTCGGAACTTACGGTCTCACGGGTGGAAAAGGGATTGCCTACTGTTTCTATTGGTATTTATTTGAGAGTACTCTATGCTTTGCAGCTGGATGGTGATATTCTTTTATTGGCAAAAGAGGATAAAATGGGCAAAGCATTGCAGGACTTGAGCTTGAAGCAACGGGAGAGAGCGTCTAAAAAGAAAACTAGTCAATGAAAAAGATAGAAGTATATGCCGATTTTGATTGGCTGAAAGATATAGAATTGATTGGTGAATTGAGCTATGAAGTGCTTCGTGGTTCAGAAACGTATGGATTTCAGTTTAGTAATGATTGGCTGAAAAAATATGGGGACTTGTTTTTAAGTGAAGATTTGAATAACTATCCTGGAATACAATATACCCAACAAGGCAAAGGTATCTTTGGATGTTTTTCTGATGCTTTACCCGATCGCTGGGGACGAGCTTTACTGAACAGACGTGAGCAGTTGTTGGCAGCAGAAGAAAAACGTGCTGTACGTCGACTGACTTCAATTGATTATCTAGTGGGCATTGATGACTTTTCTCGGATGGGTGGTTTTCGTTTTAAAGAGAATCCTAACGGTGATTTTATCAATATCAGTAATAAATTGCGAATACCTCCACTTACGGCTGTCCGGGAACTGATGTATGCCAGTCAGGAGATTGAGAAAAGTGAAGAACAGAATCTTTTGCCAGATAAAAAATGGCTGATTCAGCTAATTCAACCCGGTACCTCTCTTGGAGGTGCACGGCCAAAAGCGAGTGTGACTGATGAACAGGAAATATTGTATATCGCTAAATTTCCATCCCGGAAAGATGATTATGATGTCGGTCTATGGGAACATTTTTGTCATCTTCTGGCAGCGAAAGCTGGAATCAGGGTAGCTTCAACCGGAGTACTTGCTACAGAAAGTAAATATCATACCTTTTTATCCAAGCGGTTTGATCGGAGAGATGATGGAAAGCGCATTCATTTTGCTTCCGCTATGACTCTGCTTGGATTGATGGATGGAGCTAATGCTGGTACAGGGAATGGTTATCTGGATATTGTTGACTTTATGATACAGGGTTGTACGAATGTAGAAGTTAATCTTCAAGAGCTTTATCGTAGAGTAGCATTCAATATCTGTGTGGGTAATACGGATGATCATTTTCGTAATCATGGCTTTCTATTAACTCCCAAAGGGTGGACTCTTTCTCCGGCGTATGATATGAACCCGACTTTGAATGAACAGCAAAGTTTGCTAATCTCCAGTTCTTCTTGTGAGTCGGATTTGACGATTTTGTTGGATGCTTGTGAGGATTATATGCTTAGCAAAGACATGGCTGTAAAAATAATTTCCGAAGTAGTTGACACTATGAAAGGTTGGCGTCAATTGGCTATGAGGCTCCAAATTTCGAAGCGTGAGATAGATTTATTTGCCCACCGTTTTGATAGATACAGTTCCTTTGTTTTCTCTGCTGTTTGAATGGGCTGTAGTGTTATCAGGACAATAAAATTCAACCTCCTTTTCCCTGATGGTAAATTCTACTCTCGCTCCATTAATGAGCGGCAGGTTATGAGTCACGTGTCCTACCGGAAAATTGAAATAGACCGGATGATCTCTTCTGCAATAATACACGAAAAAAAATGATGCCGGATATGTTTCCTCATTAAAACAGGATTGTGTAAACTTTAAAACGATTCGAATAGCCGGCTTTTTTTTAATACAATATTCTGTCTTTGATTTTCACTAAACATTTGCGGCTTTCTTTTGTTGTTTTCCGAAAAGTATTTGTACCTTTGTCATTGGAACGTAGCATGCCTTTGTGGTGTGCGATTGTGCGTTTCCTCGGCTAATAGGAAATTGTAACGGATTTTTTTTTAACTCATGCCGGGAAGACGCCTGTACTTCTATGACTTCTCATAGGGTACGGGCTGTCTGCCCGTATACGTCAGGTAGCCGTTACTACCTCCTGTTAGCGGGATTGTGACAGCTCCGTACTTTTTTATAATAAAAGGTACGGAACTAGGTAAGAGTATTAATTTAGTTCCGTTTTTTTTTATGTCCTATTGGCTCACAACAAAACAGATGTCCGAAAGACACGACATCCAAGAGGCTATTTTAAAGAATTGGGCAAATCTTGGATACATTACGAGTTCCCGAATCAACGATCAGTTCTTTTTGGATGATGAGAGTTTGGATGCTTATCTGGAAGCTCACAAAAGACTTGGTTTAGAAGCAGATTACCTTTCTAAAATCGTAGAAGAAAAGAAATTGGAACGTGACTTTATCATTTCCAGATACGATGATCTACTATATGTATTGAGAACACAGAAGACCTGTAAACCGCTATATGAAATAATCATTCGTGAACTGGCAGCATTGATTCTTCACCCTGTTGCCCGCAATATTTTCTATTCTATTTCTACAGGAGAATCAGTAGAAAAAGTGGCTGGTCGGCATCGAATTACCTATCAAAAGACATTGCAAATTTATAACTCTATACTTAAAGGATTGAAACTGAAGAAAGATATATTGGCTACTTATCGAAAACGTGCTATCAATGCTCGTTTTTTATCTTTTGGCAGACAATAATAAGAATATAAATGTTGAGCAGGAAGAGTGGATACTTCAATTACCTGTTTGCAAAGTAGCTGATACCCGGTTGGGTAATGTTTTGTATAATCAAGATGTTCGAACGGTAAAAGATTTACTGGAAATCGTATCGGGAAGAGGTTGGAAAAGTCTGTTAAGAATAGAAGGAGTAGGAAAAACTTCCTACTATCATTTATTATCCAAACTTCAGATGATAGGTGTTGTGGATGAAAGTCTGGACAGGATTCTTGCCGGGCGCTCTATTGGTAAGTTAATAATAATAAATGATAGATGATGGATAAAGCATAATGCAAAGAAATGGAATGCAAAAAAGACTATTTTAAAAGAAGATAAGAGTTCCGGTCTTTAAAATAGTCTTTCTATGTATGTATGTATGAACATACTCTTCATCTTTCCGCCTCTATTGTATAAGTAAAACTGTCTGCGCGGTAGTATCCGATGTTGTATTCAATCGGCATTCCGTTCACATCATAAACAAATCTTTTCCTTATTAATATAGGATCACTGGATTTTATTTCCAGCTTTTCTGCGATAAATTCCCCTGCAAGTCTGGCTGAAATCTCCTCTTTGCTGGTTTTACCACTATATTATATTGAGTTTCCAGCATTTCGTATAATGGGCGTGTGTAGTCTTCTTCTCCAGTCAATGGAATGTTAGGATTGAAATAAGAGATAAAGTAGACAAACGGGTATTCCTTTTTTTTTCCTCTGACGCGCTCCATTACTACGCAGCGAGCATCAGGGTTGGAACCTAAATCAAAGAATGTGCCGATTTCTTCGGTTGGACGCTTTAAACTGATATGCAGCTCGAAATTGCGGATCTCGATACCTAACATCTTCATTTCCTGTGAGAAACTAAGCCAGTTCTTTACTCCGCCTACGATACCTTTCTTTACTACCTTCGTTCCGTAACCTTTCTTTCGCACCAAAAGCCCCTCAAACACGAGTTTGTTGATAGCTTGTCTTAATGTGTTCCTTGAAATATGTAATTGTTCAGACAATTCGACTTCGTTAGGAAATAGCTTTCCGTTTTTGTACTCTTCAGATTCTATGAGTCTTCTAAGTATCTCTTCTGCTTGAATATGAAGAGGTTTATCACTGCTATGGTCTATTTTCATATCTATCTGGATTGGTTTATTTTCAGCAAATATAAGATTTATCAAAAAATAATCCAAGTTTTGTTTGAAATAAAAATAAAATCTATATATTTGCACAATTGAAAGTATGTATGAACATATAAAATTAAAAACGACTATAGTATGAGAAAAGCTAATTATGATAAATTTCCTTCTACGAAGTTGACGGGGATGCTTGTTCAGGGTTGGGATATTATCATTTCTATGTTAAAAGAGAAAATGGATGCAAGAAAAGTGCTGGCAGTGGATTTATATACTGGAGTATATGAAGAAGAAGTGCTGGGTGCTTTTTCTAAAGAATTCTCCGGAAGAGTGATGAATGTACGTGATTTGATGAAACCGGAACAAGAGATCCAAACTTTGACGGAACGCTTCATGACGGAAGATGTGTTGTTTGGCTATGTGACCAATTTGAAGCTGGAAGATTATTTTGATGCGGATAAATTGGCTGCTGCTCAAAAGCAAATTAGTGAAGCGGAGGATACTATTGTAATAATAGGTACGGGAGCTGCCATGGTGGCTCCGCAGGATGCGATGATTGTATATGCGGATATGGCACGTTGGGAAATCCAACAACGTTTCCGCCGGCATGAGGTAAAAGCTTTAGGTATAGACAATCGGAACGATGCTGTTTCTTTGCAATACAAGAGAGGCTATTTCAATGATTGGAGAGTATGTGATAGGTATAAGGAAAGATTGTTTGACAGGGTAGAATTCTGGATTGACACCCATGTGGCCGGAACACCGAAGATGATTGATAAGGATACTTTCTTTAAAGGGGTAGAGGCAACGGTGAAAACACCGTTCCGGGTAGTTCCTTTCTTCGATCCGGCTCCCTGGGGTGGTCAATGGATGAAAGAAGTTTGCGACTTGGATCGTGAACGCGAAAATTTTGGCTGGTGCTTTGACTGTGTGCCCGAAGAAAACAGCCTCTATTTTGAGGTGAACGGAGTGCGCTTCGAACTTCCTTCGGTCGATTTGGTGTTGCTGAAAAGTAAAGAGTTGCTTGGCGAACCGGTGGAAGCCCGTTTTGGAAAAGACTTCCCCATCCGTTTCGACTTTTTGGATACGATAGGTGGAGGTAATTTGAGTTTGCAGGTGCATCCTACCAATCAATTTATCCGTGATAGTTTCGGTATGTATTATACACAGGATGAAAGCTACTACATGGTAGACGCGGAAGAAGATGCCGTAGTTTATCTGGGAGTGAAAACGGGTGTTGATAAAGAAGCGATGATCGCCGATTTGCGTAAGGCACAAAAAGGTGAATTGGTGTTCGACGCAGAAAAGTATGTCAACAAGATTCCGACAAAGAAACACGATCACTTTCTGATTCCGGGAGGAACGATTCATTGTTCCGGTGCGAATAGCATGGTGCTTGAAATCAGTTCGACTCGAACCTCTTTACTTTCAAACTATGGGACTGGCAACGTCTGGGACTGGATGGAAAACCACGCCCAATCAATGTGGAACGTGGTAAATGCGTAATCAACTGGAATCGGGATACGGAATATGTAAATGAACATCTTCGCAATCAGTTTAAGGAAGTGGCTTCCGGAGATGGGTGGATGGAGGAACGTACCGGATTGCATCCGAATGAATTTATCGAAACCCGCCGTCACCGTTTCTCGTCACCGGTGCTGCATCACACAAACGATAGTGTAAATGTGCTGAATTTGCTGGAGGGAGAAGAGGCCGTCGTTGAGAGTCCTACTCACGCCTTTGAACCTTTCGTGGTGCATTATGCGGAAACATTTATCATTCCTGCTGCGGTGAAAGAGTACACCATTGCCCCGTATGGTAAATCGGCAGGAAAAAGAATGTGTAACGATAAAAGCCTACGTACGCTTTTTAATAATGAAATAATTCAATTATCTAATATCTTGAAAACTATGTATGAACATGATGAACGAATCGTAATGACGCTTGATGCGGGAGGCACTAATTTTGTGTTTTCAGCCATACAGGGCTGTCGCGAAATAGTGGAACCTATTTGCCTTCCGGCAGCGTCCGACGACTTAGAACGTTGCTTGTCTGTTCTTGTAGAAGGCTTCCTGGAAGTTGAAAAACGATTGCCTAAACTTCCGGTAGCTATCAGTTTTGCTTTCCCCGGGCCTGCTGACTATGAGCATGGAATTATTGGTGACTTGCCTAACTTCCCGGCTTTCAGGGGAGGAGTGGCACTCGGACCTTATTTGAAAGAGCAATTTGGTATTCCGGTTTTTATTAATAATGACGGTAATTTGTTCGCCTATGGTGAAGCTTTGGCAGGCACTTTACCCGAAGTAAATAAGCGTCTGAAAGAAGCAGGCAGTAGTAAGGTATATAAAAATCTGCTCGGAATAACACTGGGTACGGGATTTGGTGCCGGAGTGGTGATTGACAACCGGTTACTGACCGGAGATAACGGTTGCGGCGGCGACGTCTGGATTATGCGGAACAAGAAATATCCTGAAATGATTGCGGAAGAAAGTGTTAGCATCAGGGCTGTCAGACGAGTATATCAGGAACTGACAGGAAAGGATGCTTCTCCTTTGACTCCCAAAGATATTTTTGATATTGCCGAAGGAACAGCAGAGGGAGACCGGCAGGCTGCTGTCCGGAGTTTCAATGAATTGGGAGAAATGGCGGGTGATGCCATTATCCGTGCATTGAATATTGTAGACGGTCTGGTGGTGATTGGCGGAGGAGTGGCCGGAGCGGCCAAATACATACTTCCGGGAATCATGAATGAAATGAATCGACAGATTGGCACTTTTGCAGGAGCTTCTTTCCCTTGTTTGCAGATGGAAGTGTTCAATCTGGCTGAAAAAAGAATCATGGGATAAATTCTTGGAAGAAAAGGACAAGATGGTGAAAATCCCATTTTCAGAGAGGCAGGTGCAGTATGCCTGTCATAAGAAAATAGGTATTGCCGTTTCTTCTCTGGGGGCAAGCAGGGCGGTCGCTTTGGGAGCTTATTCTTTTGCTTTGTCCCAACTTAATATCTTATAATACATGATAACTCTTCTATTAATTCAAATATAAAATATTATGAAACAATCTAATCTATTGAACGCGCAATTTGCCCGCCGACTTTTCAGAACGGCGTTTTCGAGTTGGCAATTATTGGCTGTTATGTTGATTGTTTGTATGAATGTGACTATTGGTTCCCAACTGTATGCGCAATCTAATACAATCACAGTGAAAGGTAAAGTAATGGCAGACGGGGAACCCGTGATTGGGGCTACCGTACTGGTGAAAGGGGTATCTACGGGTACAGCTACGGATATGGACGGAAATTTCACACTGAATGTTACTTCAAAAAAGTGGTATTGGTAGTTTCCTCAATAGGATATGAAACACAGGAAGTTCCGGTGAACGGTCGTAAATTGATTAATGTGGTGCTGAAGTCGGACGTGGTTGCGTTGAAAGATGTGGTAGTAGTGGGCTACGGCGTACAGAAGAAAGTGAATCTGACAGGAGCTGTTTCTTCTCTTTCAACGGACGAATTGGAAGGAAAACCTATTGCCAACGTTTTGGAGGCTATGCAGGGAACTACTCCCGGTTTGGTTATCCAGCAGGGAACTTCTACACCGGGTAGTGTACCTTCTATAAACATCCGCGGATTGAATACGATGAATAATAATGATCCGTTGGTGATAATTGATGGAATTGAAGGATCGCTGGCTAATTTGAATCCGGCAGATATTGAACAAGTTTCTATTTTGAAAGATGCTTCTTCTACAGCGATTTACGGTTCACGCGCTTCCAATGGTGTAGTGCTTGTAACTACAAAGAAAGGAAAAGCCGGTAAGGTAGAAATCTCTTATGATTTTATGTATGGTGTTCAGCAACCTACCTCACTGCCTAAAATTGCGGATTCATGGGTATACGCGGAATTATATAATGAAGCGGCTGTTAATTCGGGAAGATCGGCAAAATTCACTCCCGAACAGATTGCACAATATCGAAATGGCGGTCCGAACGTGAATTGGGTGAAAGAACTGTATAACCGCAATTCTCCTCAAAGCTCACACAGCGTTTCAATGACAGGAGGAAATGACCAGCTGTCTTATATGGCTTCTCTGGGATATTTAGATCAGAGCAGTATGTTCAAGGGACCGGATTATGGCTACAAACGCTACAATGCCCGTTTGAATGTAAGCCATAAGGTGACGAAGAATTTTACGTTGAATCTGACTTCACAGTTTGCCCGTAATGACATTAAAGAACATGCTTACTGGACGGAATGGATTATCGAGCAGGCAAACCGTATGCCGCCGATTTATCCGATTAAAAATGAAGATGGCAGTTATAATTATCCTGCCGGAAGTAACTCAAACGGTTTGCAACGTTTGGAAGAAGGTGGTTATCGCCAGAATGTAAACGACGAATTGTTGGGAACTATACAAGCCGAATGGGAAGTATATAAAGGTTGAAACTGATAGGAAGTGCTGGTGGACGCGTGTGGAATAATAAATTGCATGAAAACCGGAAAGCTTTTGAAGGTACGGGAGATTCGGAAAACAAGTTGACCGAACAATTCTACCGTTCTAAGAATATTACTACCAATCTGATGGTGACTTATAATACGAAGATAGGAAAGCACTCTATCGGTGGATTACTGGGTTATGCTTATGAGGGTTTCTCTGAAAAACAATTCTCTACCAGTCGTTTGACGGAAGATTCTAAATACGACATTTTTGTAGGTGATTTGAGTGGTGATAAGGTAAGCAATACTGGCTCGGCAAGTGACTGGGCTATCTATTCCGGTTTTGCAAGAGCCACTTATAATTATGATGAGAAATATTTGCTGGAATTTAATATCCGTAATGACTACTCTTCTTATTTTGCTAAAGGAAACCGTTCGGGAGTCTTCCCTTCTTTCTCTGCAGGATGGCGTATTTCGGAAGAAAAATTTTGGTCTGTATTGAAACCGTATGTTCCTTCTCTGAAAATCAGAGGTTCTTGGGGATTGGTAGGTAATAACCGTATTGGTGCTTATCAATATATGCAGACGGTGTCTGTAAAGAACGGTATCAGTTTCGGCGACAAGCTGGCGCAGACGGCTGAATTTGCTTCTGCAAATCCCGACCTGAAGTGGGAAACTACCCGTATGGCTAATATCGGTTTTGAATTGGGATTATTGAATAATGATTTGAATATTACTTTTGACTGCTTTAATAACCGTACAAAAGATATTTTGGTGAATTTACCGGTTCCCGGACTGTTTGGTAATGGTGCGCCGATTCAGAATGCTGGTAAGGTAGAGACAAGAGGATGGGAGCTGTCTGTGAATTATCGCCTGAAAACCGGTCCGGTTGTGCATAACTTTGCCGGAAATATTTCAGATAGCTTTAATGAAGTAATAGATACGCGCGGCACAGAGATTATCGGTGGTTCCGATGTGCAGACCATTATTAAGGAAGGTTATCCTTTGTATTCTTATTACGCATATCGTTCAGACGGATTTTTCCAGAATGAGGAAGAATGTCAGAAAGGACCCCATTTGGAAGGTATTACACCGAAACCGGGAGATATCCGCTATCTGGATAAAAATGGCGATGGTGTGATTAAACCGGATGATCACCGTTTTATCGTAGGCAATGCTGTTCCGAGATATACTTTCGGCTTTACTTATGGGCTGGAATATAAAGGATTTGATTTCTCTATGATGTGGCAAGGAGTGGGAAGACGTAATAAGTGGATGCGTGGTGAATCTGTTGAGGCTTTCCATAATAATAATGAAGGTCCGGTAATGGATTTCCATCAGGATCGTTGGACTCCGAATAATCCGGATGCTACTTATCCCCGTCTGACAATGGGAGCGGAATCTGCTAATAATGCTGCAAAATCAGATTTCTGGATTCAGGACGCTAAATATTTGCGTCTGAAAAATGCGCAGATCGGACATACTTTCCCGCAGCAATGGATGAAAAAACTCTATGTCAAGAATTTGAGAATTTTTGCCAGCGTGCAGAACCCGTTGACTTTCACAAAGATGAAAGGCGGATGGGACCCGGAATATACCGGAGACGGCAGTGGTCGTGCTTATCCTGTGGCAAGAGTATATTCATTTGGACTTAATGTTAAATTTTAAACTGTACCGTGATGAAAACAACTATAAAGAATTTGATTTATTATCTGCTGTTTTGGTAGTGGGCGGTGCCTCTTGTGTTGACTTGGATACGGCACCGTATGACAGAGAAACGGACTTGACCTATTGGGAAGAAGATCCTGAAGCAGCTGTCAAGGCGTTGAATACTTGCTATACATATTTGGGAAATATGGACGAACAGCTTTACAGTGAAGCTATGACGGACAATGCATACACCAAACAACCCAATGATTTTACACAAAACATTGGCAATGGCTCATATTCTACAGCAGACTCTTATGTGAAAAAAGGTATGGGACGGACGTTATACGGGTATCCGTATGTGTAATGAACTATTGGAGAATATTGATCGTGTACCGGATTTGGACACGGATTTGAAGAAACGTTATATCGGTGAGGCTAAAGTACTCCGTGCTTATAATTATTATGAATTGTATACGAAGTTCGGAGATGTGCCTTATACAACGAAAGTGCTTTCTATTAAGGAAAGTATGTCTATCGCACGTACTGACAGAGCTACTGTCATTGCTAATATGCTGGCGGATTTGGATGAAGTGATTAACGGTAATTATTTGCCGACTTCTTATGATGCGGATAATAAAGGACGGATCACCCGTTGGGCAGCAATGGCTATCAAAGCTAAAATTTATCTGTTCGAAGGTAACTGGACGCAAGTGAAAAATATCACGTCCACCATTATGACGGAGGGAGGTTTTAGGCTCTTTGGAAGTTATGCAGGATTGTTTGAAATTGCCAATGAATATAATTCAGAAGTAATTCTGGATGCACAGTATCGTCCGACCAGTCGTGAACATCAGATGATGTATGCTTTCCTGCCACCTTCATTGGGGGATATTCCCAGCTTTCTCCTTTGCAGGAATTGGTAGACAGCTATATCATGTTGGATGGAAAGACAATCAAAGAAACAGGAACATCGTTTGATGAGACTCATCCGTATGCTAATCGTGACCCGCGTTTGAAAGCAACAGTGATGTATACTGGGAACTCATATACGTTGGCTGACGGAACAGAAGTCGTTATCAACTGTGAGAAAGGAGAAGGTAAAGATGGATACGGTGTAGGATCGGATTGTTCGGCTACCGGTTATTATATCAAGAAATACTGGGATAATACGTATCGTGCTACTCTTTATTCCGGTTTGAATCCGATTTTGATTCGTTATGCTGATATTCTATTGATGAATGCGGAAGCGTTGGCAGAGTTAGGTGAACTGGATAAGACGGCTTGGGATGCAACTATTAAATCAATTCGTGATAGAGCCGGATTTACACTTGCTTCAGCAGTGGAATTCCCGGAAGGAGCTTCTAAAGATAAACTGATTGAGATTGTACG
>VOFD01001384.1_pt1 | contig 93903 bp, 94 predicted proteins | sample 5384101 | NCBI WGS metagenome assembly VOFD01 (sample SAMN12384723, study PRJNA508395) | human gut metagenome | isolation source: healthy gut C | host: Homo sapiens
GCACCTGCACCGTGACATCCTCGGGGATCATGTTCTTCTCGATCAGGGTCCGCAGGAACTCATACTCGGTATCGCTGGCAGCGGGGAAGCCGACTTCGATCTCTTTAAAACCGATCTTGACCAGCATCTGGAAGAACTCCAGCTTTTCTTCCAGGCTCATGGGCACGATCAGGCTCTGGTTGCCGTCCCGCAGGTCCACGCTGCACCATGCGGGAGCTTTCTCGATGTGGTCCTTCTTGACCCAGCTGTCATAACCGGCGGGCACGGGGTAATATCCCGGTGCGTATTTGGTAGCGTCCATCATGTTTTTGTCCTCCTGATCTTTCTTACACACTCTTTTTATTTCCAACAAAACCTCTCCGTCCGCGCTCTGGCACGTCCAGCTCCCCGATCAGGGGAGCCAACGAGGAAACGAAAAGGCTCCCGCCTCTCAAAGGACGAAGCCCTTGAGAGACGAGAGCCTGTAAATTCTGTTACAGGGCACCCGTGGTACCACTCTCTTTGCCGTGTTGCACAACACAGCCACTCGACACGATCGGCTTTTGGGGGCGAATCGCTGCCCGGATAACGGTGGGCTTCCGTCAGGGCCTACTGTCTGCTTCAGCCCTGCCGCTCAGGGGCCAGTAACCGAGACCCTCTGCACCGCCTTGCACCGCCCGGCAGCTCTCTGCACGCAGAAGAAAATCGTTTTTTCCCCGTCAACGCATTTGCGCTTGATTCAAAGTGAGCTTAGTTTAACATCCTTTCCGGGGTCTGTCAAGCAGTTTGCTTCATAGTCAAGATGAAACAAATTCACAAATCATGAGGCTTAATTTTGCAGAATTGATTTATGAAGTTTCTGCTAAGTTTTTGGAAACATGCCCTCAAACCCCTGTCACCTTGATTGGGGCTGTGCTATGATATTTACAGATCCAAACCGAGGGAGGAATCAAGATGAAAGAAGTCAAGACACCCAAAAAGCCATTGGCCATCTACTACGCCATCGTGCTGCTGGTGCTGCTGGTCCTCAACTTTGTCGTCGTGCCGTGGGCAAGTGAGCGGCAGATCAAAGAAGTGGACTACGGTACTTTCATGTCCATGACAGAAGAGAAAAACATCGGCCGGGTGGACATTGAATCCAACCAGATCTTATTTACCGATAAAGAGAACACGCAGGTGTATAAGACCGGCCTTATGAGCGACCCCAACCTCACCGAGCGCCTGTACGACGCCGGGGCCCAGTTCTCCAGCGAGATCGTGGAGCAGGCCTCTCCCCTGCTGAGCTTCCTCGCCAGCTTCGTGCTGCCCATCGTCATCTTTGTGGCACTGGGCAACTACATGAACAAAAAGCTGATGGATAAGGCGGGCGGCGGCGCGGGCTCCATGATGTTTGGCGGCGTGGGCAAATCCAACGCCAAGGTCTACGTCCAATCCACCCACGGCATCCGCGCCGATGTGGCGGGCGAGGACGAAGCCAAGGAGAACCTGCAGGAGATCGTGGAGTACCTCCACGACCCCAGCAAGTATCAGGAGATCGGCGCCTCCATGCCCAAGGGCATCCTGCTGGTGGGCCCTCCGGGCACCGGCAAGACCATGCTGGCCAAGGCCGTGGCTGGCGAATCCAACGTGCCCTTCTTCTCCATGTCCGGCTCCGAGTTCGTGGAAATGTTCGTGGGCATGGGCGCTTCCAAGGTCCGGGACCTGTTCAAGCAGGCCAAGGAGAAGGCCCCCTGCATCGTGTTCATCGACGAGATCGACGCCATCGGCAAAAAGCGGAACGGCGACTAGGGCGGCAACGACGAGCGGGAGCAGACCCTGAACCAGCTGCTGACCGAGATGGACGGCTTTGAGAACAACAACGGCGTCATCATTCTGGCCGCCACCAACCGCCCCGAGTCCCTGGACCCCGCCCTGACCCGCCCCGGCCGCTTTGACCGCCGGGTGCCCGTGGAGCTGCCCGACCTCAAGGGCCGCGAGGAGATCCTGAAGGTCCATGCCAAAAAGATCGCACTGGCCCCGGGCGTGGATTTCAACACCGTGGCCCGGATGGCCTCCGGCGCCTCCGGCGCGGAGCTGGCCAACATCGTCAACGAAGCTGCCCTGCGGGCGGTCCGCGCGGGCCGCAAGAGCGTGACCGAGGCCGACCTGGAAGAGAGCATCGAGGTGGTCATTGCCGGCTATCAGAAGAAGAACGCCATCCTCACCGACCAGGAAAAGTGGATCGTGGCCTACCACGAGATGGGCCACGCCCTGGTGGCGGCCCGGCAGAGCCACTCCGCCCCGGTGCACAAGATCACCATCATCCCCCGCACCTCCGGCGCCCTGGGCTACACCATGCAGGTGGACGAAGGCGACCACTACCTGTTGACCAAGGAGGAGCTGGAAAACAAGATCGCCACCTTTACCGGCGGCCGGGCGGCTGAGGAAGTGGTATTCGGCACCGCCTCCACCGGCGCCTCCAACGATATTGAGCAGGCCACAAAGCTGGCCCGGGCCATGATCACCCGCTACGGCATGAGCCCGGACTTTGATATGGTGGCCCTGGAGTCCGTTACCAATCAATATCTGGGCGGCGATTCCTCGTTGGCATGCTCGGCCCAGACCCAGCGGGAGATCGACCAGAAAGTGGTGGAGCTGGTCAAGGCAGAACACGCCAAGGCGATCCGGATTCTGACCGACAACCGAGCCAAGCTGGATGAGCTGGCAAAGTACCTCTACGAAAAAGAGACCATCACCGGCGAGGAGTTCATGAACATCCTCAACCGGGAGGACGAATCCGCTGCTCCCGCCGAAGAAAAAATAAAAGAATAATTTTCCGCAATAATCTCACCGCCTGATTCGTTTTCAGTACAGACGGGGCGATTTTGGGATGCCTTTGCAGCACCAAAAGCGCAGTCCCCCAACTCCGCTTTCAACGCCCCACTCACTGCTACTTGAAACAAAAACAGGAGGAAATTCCTATGAGACTGCTGAACAAGAAATTTGCCCGCAAGACCGCTGCCGCCGCCCTGGTGCTGGCCACCGCCGCCACCCTGGCCACCGGTGCTTTCGCTGCTGAGGACGATGGTGTCGTCGCCGGTTACACGCCCCCGCAGGAAGTCATGGTACAGGGCGATGTTGCCCTCCACAGCGCGGATGTCGCTGTGGGCGAGGTGGACCCCAACTACGGCGGCTATGCTGCCCCGGAGGGCAACCCCATTCAGGGCAACATCATGCTGATCTCTGCCGGTGACCTGGACACTCCCCTGCCCTCGGACACGCAGGTGGAAAAGGCGCAGGCCCACTACACCGTCAAGGGCCTGCTGGGCAAGCAGGTGCTCTACACCGCCCGGCAGGAGGGCAGTGTGCTGACGCTGGACTTTCCCGAGAATGTGGCCACGTTCCGCGCCACCATCCTGGACATGCAGACCCTGATGAACGATGGTGTGAGCACCGTGGTGCTGCAGACCAACAAGACCTCCACCACCCTCAACCTGAGCCTGCTGTGCGATGGCTACAGCGCCAATGACAAGGTGGTGCTCCGCCACATCGGTTCCCGCGCCTGTCTCACCGTCAAGGGCCGCAGCCGCCGCGACCTCCTCATCGGCCGCTGAGATCTCCGTTTTTCAAATCTTTCCTCTCTTTCCAGTTTCCTGAATCCGACCAAAAAGCAGCGCCCCCGCAGGGATCTTCCTGCAGGGGCGCTGTTCTGTTTCAATTGGTTTTCTGAGGTGAAAACTCCTGTTCTTGGCTCTCCTTTTCAGGAGAGCTGGCACGCGAAGCGTGACTGAGAGGTTCTGTCAGGCCACGGAGTACATCAAGCTTCACACGTTTTCCTTTTCGGATAACGGCTTCAGCGCCCTCTTGCGGTGCCCTGCGTCTGCTTCGGCCCTTGGGCGGGCCTCGCATCCTGCAGACCGCGGCGCCTAAAGCTGCTCCCTGTTTCCGCCGCAGGCGGCGGTCGCCGCGGACGATGAACTTGGAGAGCAGCAGGTAGACGATGATGACGGGCAGGATGGCGATGGCCACCATCATATACACCTTGCCCATATCAAACTTGAGGAAGTCTGCACTGCGCAGCTGTGCGATCAGGATGGGCAGGGTCTTTTTTGTCGGCGCTGTCCAGCACCAGAGCGGGAATGAAGTAGTTGTTCCAGCTGGCCACGAAGGAGAAAATGGCCTGCACTGCCAGAGCGGGCTTCATAATGGGCAGCACGATCTTGTTGAAGGTGTAGAACTCGCCTGCACCGTCCATGCGGGCGGCTTCCACGATCTCCATGGGGAGGCTGGCGTCCAGATACTGCTTCATGAAGAAGAACACGGTGGGCGCTGCAATGCTGGGCAGGATCAGCGGGATAAAGCTGTTCTTCAACCCCATCTTGGTGATGAGCTGGAGGAAGCCCAGCGCCGACACCTGCGTCGGCATGGTCATGATGAGCAGGATGATGGCGAACGCGGCCTTCTTGAATTTGAAGTTATAGGCGTAGATGCCGTAGGCCGTCAAGGCCGAGAAATACACGCTGAACGCCGCCGAGCAGGCAGAGACGATCAGGCTGTTGCGGATACCCGTCAACACCGGGATGTTGGCATCGGCCAGCACATTTTTAAAGTTCGTCACCAGCGATTTGCCCGGCAGCAGGGAGAAGCCTTTCTGGATCTCGAAGTGGGTACGGGTGGAGTTGATGACCAGAATGTAGAAGAAGAACAGGCACAGGAAGCTGAAGAAGACCAATACCAGGTAGCACCACGCGCGGCGTGCCGCAAGGGTGGCTTTTTCGGATTCATTCCGTGGAGTGTGTGCCATATTCACTTTCCTCCTTTCGCTGCCTTTTGGGCTTGCTTGAGCTGTTTGCGCTGGGCTTTGGTCAGGCCGTCATCCTCCTTGGTGAGGGAGAAGTAGACCACAACGCACAGCACTGCGCACACGAGGAACAGCACCACGGATACAGCACCGGCCATGCCGTAGTTCTTGCTGAACAGGTGGTTGTTCAGGTACATGATCATGGTGGTGGAGGTGCGGTCCGGGCCGCCCTTGCCGTTGGTCAAGATCTGCGGCACGTCAAACATCTGCAGACCGCCGATCATCGAGGTGATCATCACATACACGAGGATGGGCCGGATGAGGGGAATGGTGATCTTCCAGAACATCTGGTTCGGGGTGCAGCCGTCCAGTTCAGCCGCTTCATACAGGGTGGGGGTCTACGCCCATGATTGCAGCCATCAGCATGATGGTGGTGTTGCCGAACCACATCAGGAAGTTCATCAGGCCGATCAGCCCGCGGTTGCCCCACACGGTGTTCAGAAAGCTGATGGGTTCTTTGATCCAGCCCATGCTCAGCAGCACGGCATTGACCGGGCCGTTGTCCGAGAACAGTGCGAAGAACAGCATTGCAAAGGCGGAGGCCATGATCAGGTTGGGCATGTAGATGACTGTCTTGAAGAACGTCTGGCCTTTCAGCTTGAGGCGCAGGTCGGTGAACCAGGCTGCCAGCAGCAGCGAGACGGCGATCTGCGGGATAAAGCCGATGATCCACAGGATCAGCGTGTTGCCAAAGTACTTGGGCAGATCGGTTGCGAACAGGGTAATGTAGTTTTTCAGGCCTACAAAGTTCGGGCCGATGATCTTCAGGCCGCTGCGGTAATACTCAAAAAAGCTGTAGTAAATGGTGGATGCCAGAGGGATCAGCTGGAATACCGCGAAGATGATGAAGAACGGCGCAATGAAGATGTAGCCCCATTTCGCGTAGCTGATCGACCCTTTCTTTTTTGTTTTTTCTCCCATGAGACTGCCCTCCTGACGATGGTTCCAGGCAAAAAGGGGCGGGGGCGCTCTGCCCGCCCCCTCGATTCACTGTTTTGCCTGCCGAAGTCGTGCGTTGGTTATGCCGGCCAGACCACATCGGTCAACTCGGGGTACTTCTCCTTGATAGCGGTCTCGAAGTTTGCCTTTGCGGTATCTTCGTCCACATTGCCGGTGAAGTAATCCTTGAACGCATTCTGGAAGCTCTCATTCAGGCCCTGATCGTACGGACCGGCGTTGGACATATCGATCTTCTTGGCTGCCTCAGCAAACAGGGCAATATGGTTCTGGCCGCCCAGGAAAGCGGAGCTGTAATCGCTGTTTGCGATCTCGTTCATAGCCTTCTCGTTGTTGGTGTAGTCCTGCGTATCCATGGTGATCTGCTTCATGATGGCTTCATCGCAGGTCAGCTTCTGCATAACGTCCTTGATGGTCTCGATGTTGTCGCTGCCGGCTGCGCCGCAGATCCAGGTGCCGCCCCAGTAGTAGGGCTGAGGGCCTTCGCACACAGCGTAATCGCCGTAGATACCGTTGCCAACTTCTTCCTTGCCGCCCTCAGCGACAGGAGTCTCCAGCGAGTTGCCCAGCAGGGTGAAGTTGATGCCCCAGGTGGAGTAGAAGAAGCCGAACACCTTGCCGGTGGGACCCTGATCGGCCGCCCACTGGCTGTCCCACAGGCTGGACTTGTTGTTATAGCCCTTATCGGTGTACTCCTTGGTCTGATCGACCCACTTCATGATGTTCGGGTCCACCTTCACGGTGGTGCCGTCCACCCAGGGCGCTGCCACGTTGTTGGAGAACGTACGGTAAGCATCATCAAAGCCGGACAGCATCTTGTAGCCCTTGGCGGCTGCCTGTGCAGCTACATCATTGAACTTATCCCAGTCGGACAGGTAGGTCTGCACTTCGGCGGGATCGTCGGTGCCCAGAACATCCTTGGCAATGCTGCGGCGGTATGCGAACAGACCGGGAGTTGCCTGCCAGGTGGTGCCGCGCTGGCTGCCGTCCACAGTAACGATGTCCTTGGTATACTGGTACTGACCAGCTAGATCATCGGAATCGGTCAGGCCGATGTCTGCCTTCACATCCAGCACGTAGTCCGAATCCACATACTTCAGAGCATAGTCAGCCTCGATCAGGAAGATGTCGATCTTGTCGTCATCGGCGGCGGTCTCCTGATTCAGCAGTGCCTCGTCCAGCTTGTTCTGGTAGTTGTTGTTCTCGTTGGCGTTGATGGTCCACTTCACAGTGGTGCCATCCTTCAGGGTGGTGGTGGACTTGTCGGCGGCGATCTCCTTGACCTCGGGGTAGTAGTCGTTGAAACGGCTCTGGAACTCATCGTTCCAGCACCAGATGTTCAGCACCTTGCCGCCGGCGGCAGGAGCCTCGGAAGCGGCTGCGGAAGAAGCGGGAGCAGCACTGGAAGCGGGAGCCGTGCTGGAAGAAGAACCGCCACATGCAGTCAGGGCAGCCGAAATGGTAACAGCGCCGGAAGCGAGCAGGAAATTACGGCGAGAGATCTTTTTCATAAGGGTAAACCTCCTTCAACGGTTTCTTATGGTTTGGACTCCATTTTCTAAGATTTTTTCAAAGCTTCGGAACGCCCAAAGCTTACAGGAACAACGTTAAATGTGTTTGACGGAGCGGCCTGTCAGCAGTTTGCCGGTCACCAGCACCTGTTCCGCCAGGGTGATGCGGGGATGCTCGACCATCTGGACCAGCTTGTCGGCTGCCGTCCGGCCCAGCATGGTGGTGTCCTGCTGGTAAGTCACCAGCTGAGGCTTGACCACCCGCGAGAGGTAGATGCCGTCGTAGCCCATCACCGAAACATCCTCCGGGATCGAAAGGCCCGCTTCGCTGATGGCGTTGTAGCCGCCCAGCGCGGAGAAATCGTCCGGGAAGATGATGCAGGTGGGCGGCTGCGGAAGCGACAGCAGGAATTTTGTCTCCTCCGCACAGCGGTCCGCGTCGTGGTAAACACCCTCCCGCACATAAGCATCCGGGATCTCGAGCCCCAGCTCGGCACAGGTCTTGTAAAAACCGGCCAGGCGGTTCTCGGTCACGGCGGTCCGTTCGCCGTGGATGAACGCGATCCTCCGGTGGCCATTGGCGTAAGCGCAGCGCACCAACGCCTGTAAACCGTTTACGTTATCGGAAAGGATCGCCATCCGGTTGTTGAACACATGGTCGATGGTCACCACCGGCACATCGCCGTTGACCAACTCCACCACCTGCGGATCGTAAAAGTTCACACAGGCGATCACCACGCCGTCCACACCGCGGTAATGGCAGTGCTCCAGGTAGGTCATCGTTTTGCCGCCCAGGTTGCGGTTGATAAAGGTGATATCGTAGCCCAGCCGCTCCACCCGGACTTTGAAACTGTCCAGCACGGCGGAGAAATATTCGTGGCCCAGGCCGCTCTGGCGTTCGTCCACAAACAGAACGCCGAGGTTATAAGTACGGTTGGTCTTCATGGAGCGGGCCGCCATGTTGGGCACATAGCCCAGCCGCTCGGCTGCTTCACGGACACGGGCCCGGGTGGCATCGGAGATATCGTGCTGGCCGTTGAGCGCCTTGCTCACGGTGGCGACCGAGACTCCGCACTCCCGTGCCAGATCTTTCAGGGATGACATTTGGGTCGTCCTCCTCCCGAGGAACTTTTTCAAGGTTCGGCTTTGCAGGAAGCCTAAATCGTTTTCGTAACCTCATAATAGCGCAATTCAGCCTAAAAATTAAGAATCAAAGCAAAACTTTTAGCGTTATTTACTTCTTTTCAGCAGTTTGCGTGATTTACAGCTCTCGGAATTGTGCATCCCGCGCCATTTTCGGTCAGTTTCGTTCATTCCCGAACATTTTTTCGTTCTTGTTTTCGTTCCGGAGGGCGGTTTCTAATATTACTTATAAAATGGGTTTTCGGCTTGCGTGGTTTCCCGGCCAGGCAGCACTTTTCTTGCGTAAAATTTTTGTGTTTCGGTTGAGCATCCTGCCTGGTTTGATCAAATTTGCTACAACTTCGTCATTTATTACAAAATCGTTACAGCTGCATTCTGTGCCGCTTCCCGGCCCGCCGCTGTTGTATATTTCATAAAGCCTCTTGCATTTTGCGTCTGATTCGACTATGCTTAGGGCGAAGAGAACGTTTCTCCCGGCGTTCTAAATCGTTTTCGCAAATGTGAGCCTTTCACCCCTTGTTCTATTTATGGACTGCCTTTCAAAAGGAGGAATCGTCTATGAAGTTTGGTCACTTTGATGATGAACGCCGGGAGTATGTCATTGATACCCCAAAGACCCCGCTGCCCTGGATCAACTACCTGGGCAGTGAGGACTTTTTCAGCCTGATTTCCAACACGGCGGGCGGCTACAGCTTTTACCGGGATGCCCGGCTCCGCCGCATCACCCGCTACCGCTACAACAACTCCCCGCTGGATATGGACGGCCACCGCATCTATATCAACGATGGCGGCACTGTCTGGAACCCCGGCTGGCAGCCCACCAAGACGGCGCTGGATCACTACACCTGCCGCCACGGCCTGGGCTACTCCATTTTTGAGGGCGAGAAAAACGGCATTGCTGCCACGCAGGAAGTCTTCGTCCCCCGGGGCGACGCCTGTGAGATCGACCGCCTGACTCTGGAAAATAAGACGGCCGCCCCCCGCACGCTGGATGTGTTCAGCTATGTGGAGTTCTGCCTGTGGGATGCCATTGACGACAGCTCCAACTTCCAGCGCAACTTCTCCACCGGCGAAGTGGAGGTAGAGGGCAGCGCCATTTATCATAAGACCGAGTACCGGGAGCGCCGCGACCACTATGCCGTGTTCTGGGCCAACACCCCCGTCACCAGCTTTGACACCAGCCGGGACGCGTTTTGCGGTGTCTACGGCGGCCCCTGCCGCCCCGGAGGCCGTGCTGGCCGGGCATTGCTCCAACAGCATGGCCCACGGCTGGGCCCCGGTGGGTGCCCACCATTTCCACATCACCCTGGCTGTCGGTGAAAAAAGAGCATCATCTTTGGCCTGGGCTACATCGAAAACCCGCAGGAGGAGAAATTTGTTGCTCCCGGCATCCTCAACAAGACCCGCGCCCGGGCTATGATGGCCCGCTACGCCACCGACGCCCAAGTGGATGAGGCCCGCCGGGTGTTGACCGATTATTGGACAGATCTGCTCTCCGGCTGGCAGCTGGACTCCGGCGAGGAGAAGCTGGACCGGATGGTCAGCATCTGGCACCAGTACCAGTGCATGGTGACGTTCAATATGAGCCGCAGCGCCAGCTATTATGAAAGCGGCACCGGCCGGGGCATGGGCTTTCGGGACTCCTGCCAGGACCTGCTGGGCTTCGTGCACATGGTCCCCACCCGTGCCCGGGAGCGCATCCTGGACATTGCCGCCACCCAGTTTGAGGACGGCAGCGCCTACCACCAGTACCAGCCCCTGACCAAAAAGGGCAACCGGGACGTGGGCTCCGGCTTCAACGATGACCCGCTCTGGCTCATTGCCGGCACCGCCGCTTATCTGCGTGAGACGGGCGACTGGAGCATTCTGGATGAGTCCGTGGCCTTTGACAATGACGAAAGCAAAGCGCAGCCCCTGATGGAGCACCTGCGCCGCAGTTTCCAGTACACCTGCACCCATCTTGGCCCCCACGGGCTGCCGCTCATCGGGCGTGCCGACTGGAACGACTGCCTCAACCTGAACTGCTTCTCGGAGCACCCGGGCGAGAGTTTCCAGATCACCGGGCCCAGCGAGGGTCCTGTGGCGGAGAGCGTCTTCATTGCGGGCATGTTCGTCAAGTACGGCAAAGAGTATGCTGACCTGTGCGGCCACCGCGGCCTTGCCGACGAGGCCGCCGCTGCACGGGAGTCCATCGCGCGGGTGGAGCAGGCCGTCCTGACCGCCGGCTGGGACGGCGCATGGTTCCGCCGTGCCTACGATGCCTTTGGCAAGCCTGTTGGCAGCAAGGAGTGCGCCGAGGGCCAGATCTTCATTGAGCCGCAGGGCATGTGCGTCATGGCCGGCATCGGCAAGGAGACCGGACAGGCCGCGCGGGCTTTGAAGAGCGTGGAGGAGCGGTTGGACACCAAGTACGGTGTCCTGCTGCTGCAGCCCGCCTACACCACCTACCGCCTCAACCTGGGCGAAATTTCCAGCTATCCTCCGGGATACAAAGAAAACGCCGGCATCTTCTGCCACAACAATCCGTGGATCAGCTGTGCCGAAGCCGTGCTGGGGCATGGCGACCGGGCCTTTGAGGTGTACCGCAAGACATGCCCGGCCTACATCGAGGATATTTCGGAAATCCACCGCACGGAACCCTATGTTTACAGCCAGATGGTGGCCGGTAAGGATGCCCCCACCTTTGGCGAAGCAAAGAACAGCTGGCTGACCGGCACTGCCGCATGGACCTTCTTCAATGTGAGCCAGTATATCCTTGGCATCCAGCCCACGCTGGATGGCCTCAAGATCGACCCCTGCATCCCCCACACCCTCAAGGGCTATACCGTCACCCGCCGCTACCGGGGTGCCACCTACCACATCCGGGTGGAGAACCCGAGCGCGGTCCAGAAAGGCGTCGCCGCCGTGGTCTATGACGGCAAACCGCTGGAAAGCAATCGTTTGCCCATTGCCTCCCCCGGCACCACGGTGGAAGTAACCGTGACCATGGGCTGAGCATCATTCCCCTTTAGACGCGGAAATCCCCCGACAACTGTCGGGGGATTTTTCGATTCTGATTCTTTCTTCCCATTATGCCTCGCGGCTGGCTTTCATCCGCTTTTTATCCGCATACATGGCATCATCCGCCTGCCGGAACACCTGTGCGGGAATCGGGTCAGGCTGGTCCTCGCTCCAGGCAAGGCCCAGCGCTGCCGAGACGGGGAACTCGCTCCCCGCGTCCGCCGCCGCGATCTCTTCCCGGATGCGGTCGGCGCAGGCCAGCAAAGCTTCCCGGCTCCCATTCAGGCTGACCACAAACTCATCACCGCCAATGCGGTAGCAGTTTCCTTTTTCTGCTGCCGCCCGCTGCAGGCACTGCGCCACCCGGTTGATGAGGGCGTCGCCTTTGGGGTGGCCGAGGGTGTCGTTCACCTTTTTCAGGTCGTTCACATCCACCATGATGTAGCCAAACGGAGCGGAAGACTGTTTGGTCTCCTGAGTCTCCCGGACAAAGGCAGCCCGGTTGCCAAGGCCCGTCAGCACATCCCGATACGCCAGTTTTGCGTACACGGCCATGTTGGCGTTCTCATTGATCTGTTCCAGAACGCGCTGCCCGGCCGTCTCAGCCAGCAGCAGGATGAACCCGAAGATGCCCAGCATATACGCCGGGGAATATGGAAGTGAGCTGTCCAGATAGTAAATTGTGATCGCCAAAATGCTGCATACGGCAAACAGCACATATCCGGCCATGACACGGCCCAGCGCCTTATTTTTGCCGCGGCGCATCTCCCGGAACCCGTGGTACAAAATCAGGGCGATGGTCACCGTCATGAGCAGATGTTCCGCCATGACCAGCACATTCAGGTAAGGCAGGCTGAAGATAAAGTTTGCCATCAGGAGCAGCAGCAGCCCGGAATAGAACGCCTGCAGGATTTCCAGCATCCGCCGTTTTTCGGGCAGAACTCCTATGGTAAACTGCAACAGCGGCAGGTAGAGCGCGTGGAACGAAAGATAGGAGATCAGCCCCACCAAACCCGCTTTCTGGCTTACCAGCAGCAGAATTTTAGAATCGGTCAGCACCCAGACCCCGGCCAGCAGGATGTAGGCGCCCAGACTGTAAACACTGCCGTAAAATTGCCGAAATGCTGGCGCTGCATACAGTAGGCCGCCAGCAGGCAGGCAATGCCCAGTACCAGCGCAAAACCGCTGAACAGCACGGCATACAGGTTCTCCCGCAGGATCATCCACTGGATGCCGCTCCGGCTGCCAAAATACACCTGGGATTGCAGGACGGCACTCTCTGCACCACTGCCGGGAGCGCAGTCCAGGAAACGCACCGTCAGCTCCTGCCCCGGCGGCAGCCGGAACAGATGGAACGCGCCGTTCCGCTCACTGGAAGCCGTATAAACGACATTCCCGTCCACAAGGACCTGATACTTCTGCCATGCGGAACTGAGGAGGATGGTAGGTTCGTCCCTCGCCGCGTCCATGGGGTAAGAGAACTCCATGGCGTCCGCGGTGCGGGCCCAGCTGCCTGCGGCAGGCTCCGCGCCGCCCCAGTTGATCTTTTCCGGTGCGGTCTCGCCCACTGCACTGGAATAGATGGCAATGGCCATCCCAATGAGCAGCAGCGCCCACAGAAATCTTCGGAACTGTTTCATATCTTCTCTGTTTTATACATTGCCCGCGGTGTCATTGCCGGAGGCGTCTTGCTCCGTCTGGCTGGTGTAGAGCACCATCAGGTGGTTGGCACTGGCTTCCAGCTGGCTCTTGGCCTGCCGGAGCGCCGCCTCTTCGGTCTCATTCATCTTTTCGGGCTTATCTTTCCGCAGGCAGCGGCGGAGGTTGGCCAGGTCCGCTTTGATGCGGTTCTTCTCCTCTTTATCCAGCTCTTTCTTGCACTTGGAAAGGGCCTCGTCTACCTTGTAGGCCAGCACCTCGGCCTGGTTGTGCAGGTCCAGCCGCTCTTTCCGGCGGCTGTCCTCCGCCTCGTAAGCGGCGGCATCGGCCATGGCGCGCTGGATCTCGTTTTCCGAGAGGTTGGTGCTGCCGGTGATGGTGATGTTCTGCTCCCGGCCCGTGCCGAGATCCTTGGCCGACACCTTGACCACGCCGTTGACGTCGATGTCAAAGGTGACTTCGATCTGAGGCTTGGACGAGAAGCCGGCCCGGATGCCGGTGAGTTTGAATTTGCCCAGCGATTTGTTGTCCCGGGCAAAATGCCGCTCGCCCTGCAGGACGTTGATCTCCACGCTGGTCTGCATGGGGCGGGCCGTGGTGAAGAGCTGGCTCTTACGGGTGGGGATCATGCTGTTGCGGGTGATGAGGGGGGTGGCGACGCCGCCCAGCGTCTCGATGGAGAGGGTCAGAGGGGTGACGTCCATCAGCACGAGGCCCTGCGCTGCTGCACCGGTGGCACCGGCCAGCTTACCGCCGCCCTGCAGCAGGCCGCCCTGTACGGCGGCACCCATCGCCACGCACTCGTCGGGGTTGAGGCTGTGGCTGGGCTCGCAGCCCAGCAGCTCCCGCACCTGGCGCTCCACGGCGGGCATGCGGGTGCTGCCGCCCACCAGCAGCACTTTGCCCAGCTGGCTGGCGGAGATGCCGGCGTCCCGCAGGGCGTTCTGCACCGGCTGGACGGTGCGGGAGAGCAGGTCTCCCGTCATCATCTCAAACTGAGGCCGGGTGATGGAGAGGTCCAGATGATGGGGCCCGTCCTTGCCCACCGCGATGAACGGCAGGTTGAGCTGGGCCGCCGGGGCGCTGGAAAGCTCTTTTTTGGCCTTTTCGGCCTCTTCTTTCAGGCGTCCCATGGCGGCGGGGTCGCGGGAGAGGTCGATGCGGTCCGACTTCTTGAACTCTGCCACGGCGTACTCCACGATGCGCTGGTCGAAGTCATCGCCGCCGAGACGGGTATCGCCGCCGGTGGCCAGCACCGTAAAGGTGCCGTCTTCGATCTCGATGATGGAGACGTCGAAGGTGCCGCCGCCGAGGTCGTAGACCAGGATCTTCTGGGGTGCTTCGTTGTCAAGTCCGTAGGCCACAGCGGCGGCGGTCGGCTCGTTGATGATGCGCAGCACGTTCAGGCCCGCGATGCGTCCCGCGTCCTGCGTGGCCTTGCGCTGGCTGTCGTCGAAGTAGGCCGGGACGGTGATGACGGCCTCCGTCACCGGCTCGCCCAGATAGCTCTCGGCGTCGCGGCGGATCTTGGTCAGGATCATGGCGCTGATCTCCTGCGGGGTCAGGTCCTTGCCGTCGATGTGGACGCGGTAGTCGCTGCCCATATGCCGCTTGATGCTGGACACCGTCCGTCCGGAGTTGGCGGCGAGCTGGCGCTTGGCCGCGCCGCCCACCAGCCGCTCGCCGTCCTTGGTAAACGCCACCACACTGGGGGTGGTGCGTTCGCCCTCTGCGTTGGCAATGACAACGGGCTTGCCGCCCTCGACCACTGCCACACAGGAGTTGGTGGTACCCAGGTCAATTCCGATCACTTTGCTCATTTTCGTCGTCCTCTCTGCTTTTGCAGCGCGTGTATTTTTCCATGTTTATCTTACCGGTTCCGTATGACAATTTCTTAGAGCAAATGTAAAGAAACTGTGTTTACCGCTTTTCGTCGCCCAGCAGCCTGCGGATGGCGTCTTCCGTCTCCTGCAGCCACTGCTCCGCAGCGGGGTCTCCCTCGCCCAGCTGAATTTTGAACCCCTGCTTTGCCTCGGCCATCTCGGCCAGCGCCCGAGGCCGGGAGAGGTACTGTGTCTCGTATTGGGCCATCCGGAGCCGCACCTGCGGCATGTAGGCGATATCCGGCGTGGAGCGGGCCGCCGTCTGCGCCTGACGGTAATACCGGAGCGCCGCCCCCGGCCCCTTGCCAGAGACCATGCAGTCGTCGCCCAGGGCGATCATGGCCAGCACATCCCCGGCCTCGGCGGCCTTTTTCCACATCCGGCGGGCCTGCACCGCACTGCGGCGGACGCCCTTGCCCTCATACAGCAGCTCTCCCAGCATGGAAAGTGCTTCGGCTCGGCCCTGTTCGGCTGCCTGCTCGTAGTAGTGGAGCGCGTCGGCCCACTGCCCGGCCAGAGCAGCCTGGCTGCCCTTGTGCAGCTCTTCCTCGCCGGGCTCATCGGTGTCCCGGCTGGCGTGGAGCAGGCCGTTGAGCAGGCTGGCATCCAGCGTGGCCGAGGTCGTCCACGGGTCCAGCACGATACCGTCCATTTCCTTGCTGTCCAGCACTTTCTGCATGGCGTCCACCAGCAGCAGCTCCGCCATGGGACGGGCCGCCGTGCCTCGGTCGGCCTCCGCCGTTTTCACGGAGGTGAAGATGGGCAGGTAGTTTTTGCCTTTCTGGGTGCGCAGGGTCCACAGGGGCAGGTCCCGCGCTTTTTCCGCCGGGACCGGGTGTTCTGCCCAGGAGGCGCCCCCTTTCTCTGAGTCCGGCGCGGCCTGCAGCGGCACCAGAACCCGGGTCTCCAGCTCCAGCGCGTAGTTCAGGGCCCCCATCAGCGCCCAGAAGCTCTCCTCGTTCTGGCCCTTATAAAGCGCAGCCACTGCCCGCTCCACGGCGGGGCAGCCTGTGCCCAGCGGCCCATACTCCGGCGCGCCATGCTGCCGGGCCGCACTGCCCGCCGGGCGGAACCGCAGCCGCGCCCCGTTTTCGTTTGCCATTGCTCTCACCGTTCTTCCCAAATAAAATCATTTTATAGTATAGCAGGGTTTATTTGTCAAATCCATAGCAATTTTATAATATGCGCGTTATAATAAGGAATGTTTCCTCCAAAATCTCATCCAAAAAGGAGCGTATCGCCTTGAACAAAATGCTAAACTATCTGAACGGCTACAAGCGCGAATGCGTGCTTGCGCCGCTGTTCAAGATGCTGGAAGCCTCCTTTGACCTGTTTGTCCCGCTGGTTATGGCAGACATCGTCAATGTGGGCATTGCAGCGCACGACTTCCATTATATCCTTATGCGGTGCGGTATTTTGCTGCTGCTGGCCATCATCGGCCTCGCCTGCAGCCTTACCGCCCAGTACTTCTCAGCCAAGGCCTCGGTGGGTTACTCCACCGCCCTGCGCCATGCGCTGTTTGCGCATATCCAGACCCTGAGCTTTACCGAGATGGATACCCTGGGCACCAGCACCCTCATCACCCGGATGACCAGCGACCTGAACCAGGTACAGAGCGGCCTGAACCTCTTCCTCCGCCTGTTCCTCCGCAGCCCGTTTGTGGTGTTTGGTGCCATGATCATGGCGTTCACCGTCAATGTGCGGGCCGCGCTGATCTTTGTGGTGGCCATCCCACTGTTGAGCGTGGTGGTCTTTGGTGTTATGGTGGTCACCCGCCCGCTGTACAAGACCGTGCAGACCCGGCTGGACCGGGTGCTGGGCCTGACCCGTGAGAACCTGACGGGCGCGCGCGTCGTCCGCGCCTTCGACAAGGAGAAGACCGAGGTGGACCGCTTCGAGGACGCCAACGCGCTGCTGACCAAAATGCAGCTCCACGTGGGCCACATCTCCGCCCTGATGAACCCGCTGACCTATGTCATCATCAACCTGGCCATCGTGGCGCTGCTGTATGTGGGCAGTGTGCAGATCCATGTGGGCGGCATGGCCTCCGGCGACGTCATCGCACTGGTGAACTACATGAACCAGATCCTTGTGGAGCTTGTCAAGCTGGCCAACCTCATCGTGCAGGTGAGCAAGGCGCTGGCCTGTGCAGGCCGTGTGCAGGCCGTGCTGGACACCGAGCCGGGCATGGAGTTCCCGCAAGAGGTACCGGGTGAGGTGCCCGCCGAGAAGCAGAACGACGCCGTCCGCTTCGACCATGTGGGCCTGACCTATGCGGGGGCCGGTGCACCCAGCCTGACCGACATCAGCTTCACGGCGGAGAAGGGCCAGACCATCGGCGTCATCGGTGGCACGGGCAGCGGCAAATCCAGCCTCGTCAGCCTCATCCCCCGCTTTTACGACGCCACCGAGGGCAGCGTGGAGATCTTGGGCCACCCGGTGCAGAATTACCCCCGCGAGGAGCTGCGCGGCAAGGTGAGCGTCGTCATGCAGAAGGCCCAGCTCTTTGGCGGCACCATCCGCTCCAACCTGCTGTGGGGCAATCAAAACGCCTCGGATGCAGACCTCTGGGCCGCGCTGGAAACGGCGCAGGCCGCCGAGTTCGTCCACTCGAAGCCCCTTGGGCTGGACGAGCCGGTGGAGCAGGGGGGACGCAACCTCTCCGGCGGCCAGCGGCAGCGGCTGACCATCGCCCGCGCGCTGGTGAAGAAGCCGAAGATCCTGATTTTGGACGACAGCGCCAGCGCCCTGGACTACGCCACGGATGCCGCCCTGCGCAAGGCACTGGCCGCCCTGCCCAGCAGCATGACCGTCTTCATCGTCAGCCAGCGCGCCGCCAGCCTGCAGCACGCTGATCAGATCCTGGTGCTGGACGACGGCCATCTGGCAGGCCTTGGCACCCATGCCGAGCTGCTGGCCTCCTGCCCTGTTATGAAGAGATCTACGCCAGCCAGTTCAAGAAAGGAGATGCGCGGCAATGAGTGCAAAAGCAAAAAGCAAGCTGACCCCGGAACAGCGCAATGCCACGCTGCGCCGTGTCCTGCATAAGATCAAACCCTACAGCCTGTTTGTGGTGTGCAGCCTGGTAGTGGCCGCCGTGAGCGTGGCCGCCCAGCTGTATATCCCCATCCTCTGCGGCAATGCCATCGACTTTATGCTGGGCAAGGGCAGCGTGAACCTTTCCGCCGTCCTGAACATCGTCGTGGAGATCCTCGTGGTGGCCGTGGCCGCCGCCTTTGCGCAGTGGCTGCTCAGTGTCTGCAACAACCGCATCACGTTCTCCGTCAGCCGCGACCTCCGCAACGAGGCCATGCGGAAGATCCAGACCCTGCCCCTCTCCTACCTCGACAGCCACCCCTCCGGCGACATCGTGAGCCGGATGGTGGCCGACGTGGATACCTTCGCCGACGGCCTGCTGATGGGCTTCACCCAGCTGTTCTCGGGCGTGCTGACCATCCTCGGCACCCTGCTGTTCATGCTGTTCCAGAACGTACCCATCACGCTGGTGGTGGTCTGTGTCACCCCGTTGAGCCTCGTCGTGGCAAGTTTCCTCGCCAAGCGCAGCTACAAGTATTTCCAGGGCCAGAGCACCGTCCGTGGTGAGCAGACCGCTCTGGTCAACGAGATGATCGAGGGCCAGAAAGTGGTACAGGCCTTTGGCCACGAGGCCGAGAGCCTGGAAGCCTTTGATGAAGTGAACGGTCGTTTACAGGACGTGAGCCTCAAGGCCATCTTCTTCTCCAGCCTGACCAACCCCGCCACCCGCTTCGTCAACAACATCGTCTACGCAGGCGTCGGCCTGGTGGGTGCGCTCTACGCGGTAGCTGGCGGCATCTCCATCGGCCAGCTGAGCATCTTCCTGAGCTACGCCAACCAGTACACCAAGCCCTTCAACGAGATCTCCGGCGTCGTGACCGAGCTGCAGAACGCCCTGGCCTGTGCGGCCCGGGTGTTTGAGCTGCTGGATGCAGACGACCAGATCCCCGAGGCCGAAAACGCTGCCGCGCTCCAGCCGGACGGCCATGTGGTGCTGCACGATGTCTCGTTCCGCTACCTGCCGGACCGCCCCCTCATCGAGGGACTGAACCTGGACGTCAAGCCCGGCCAGCGCATTGCCATCGTGGGCCCCACCGGCTGCGGCAAGACCACCCTCATCAACCTGCTCATGCGGTTCTATGACGTCAACGGCGGTGCCATCAAAGTTTCCGGCACCGACATCCGGAACGTGACCCGCGCCTCCCTGCGGGGCAGCTACGGCATGGTGCTGCAGGACACCTGGCTGCGGGCCGGTACCGTGCGGGAGAACATCGCCTACGGCAGGCCGGACGCCACCGACGAAGAGATCATCGCCGCGGCCAAGGCTGCCCATGCCGACAGCTTTATCCGCCGCCTGCCGGAGGGCTACAACACGGTCATCGCCGAGGACGGCGGCAACATCAGCCAGGGCCAGAAGCAGCTGCTCTGCATCGCCCGTGTCATGCTCTGCCTGCCCCCCATGCTGATTCTGGACGAGGCCACCTCCTCCATTGATACCCGTACCGAGGTGCGCATCCAGGCCGCCTTTGCCCGGATGATGCGGGGCCGCACCAGCTTCATCGTGGCCCACCGCCTCTCCACCATCCGCGAGGCCGATGTCATCCTTGTGATGAAAGACGGCCACATCGTGGAGCAGGGCAATCACGACGAGCTGCTGGCTCAGGGCGGCTTCTACGCCACCCTGTACAACAGCCAGTTCGAGGGCGTGGAGACCTGAGCCTGAAATCACCGGTCCAAAGAGCATGTCTTCCAAAAAGAGGACATGCTCTTTTCTTTATGCTATAATAAAGGCAATCTCTTACAAAAAGGCGGTGCATCCCATGCGCTTTCTTCACCTCTCGGACCTCCACCTCGGCAAGCGGGTCTGTGAGTTTTCCATGCTGGACGACCAGCGCTATATCCTCGAGCAGATTCTGTCGCTGCTGGACACCCACCCCGTGGACGCCGTGCTGCTGGCGGGCGACCTTTACGATAAGCCCGTGCCCCCCGCCGAGGCCGTCCGCCTGCTGGACTGGTTCCTCACCGCGCTGGCCGAGCGGAAGCTTCCGGTGTTCGCCATCAGCGGCAACCACGATTCCGCCGACCGCATCGCGTTTGGCTCCCACCTGCTGGCGGAGAGCCGGGTATACATGAGCCCGGTGTTCACCGGGGCCCCGGAGCCCATCCCCCTCACCGACGAATACGGCCCGGTGGACATCTACCTGCTCCCGTTTTTGAAGCCTGCCACCGTCCGGCATGTCTGGCCGGAGGAACCCGCTGAAAGTACCCAGAGCTACTCCGACGCGCTGGGCTGTGTCCTGCGCCGCTGCAAACGGGACCCGGCTCACCGCAGCCTGCTGGTGGCCCACCAGTTCGTGGCCGGGGCCGCTGTCTGCGAGAGCGAGGAGCCCTCGGTGGGCGGGCTGGACAGTGTGGACGTTTCCCTGTTCGAGGGCTTTGATTATGTGGCCCTGGGCCACCTCCACAGCCCTCAGAAAGTGGGGCGGGACACCGCGCGCTACTGCGGCACGCCCCTCAAGTATTCGTTCTCCGAGGCAGGGCAGCAAAAGAGCGTCACCTTTGTGGAGCTGGGCCCCAAGGGCAGCGTCTCCATCACCACGGAACCCCTCACCCCGCTGCACGACCTGCGGGAGCTGCGGGGCAGCTACATGGAGCTGACGGACCGCCGGGCCTACGAGGGCACCGCCACGGACGATTACCTCCACATCACCCTGACCGATGAGCAGGATCTCCCGGACGCGCTGGCCCGGCTGCGGGTCCTCTATCCCAATCTCATGCGACTGGATTACGACAACCGCCGCACCCGGGAACAGCAGACCGTGGAGGGCCCGGCCCGGGCCGAGCAGCAGACCCCGCTGGAACACTTTGCAGCTTTTTATCAATTGCAGAATAACCAGCCCCTGAGCGAGGAGCAGGCCGCATTCTGCCAGCAGCTCATGGAATCCATCTGGAAAGGAGAGGACGACGCATGAGGCCTTTGAAACTGACCCTTTCGGCCTTTGGGCCCTATGCCGCCGAGACCACTCTCCCGCTGGAGCAGCTGGGCCGGGGTGGCCTGTACCTCGTCACGGGGGACACCGGGGCGGGCAAGACCACCCTCTTTGACGCCATCACCTACGCCCTCTACGACCACTCCAGCGGCGGCGTGCGAGAGGGGGCCATGCTCCGCAGTAAATACGCCGACCCCAAAACACCCACCTTTGTGGAGCTGGAATTTGAGGTGAACGGCCAGCGGTACACCGTGCGGCGGAACCCGGAATATCTCCGCCCCAAGGCCCGGGGCGAGGGTTTTACCACCGAGAAAGCGGACGCCACCCTCACCTATGCCGATGGCCGCCCGCCCGTCACGAAAGCCAAAGAGGTGACAGCCGCCGTCATCGACATCATCGGGCTGGATTACAGCCAGTTCTCGCAGATCGCCATGATCGCGCAGGGGCAGTTCACCCGGCTGCTGAATGCCTCTACCGAGGAGCGGAGCCGCATTTTCCGCAAGCTGTTCCGCACCCAGCGGTACCAGAAATTGCAGGAAGCGCTGCAGGCGGAGGCTTCCACCCTCACGGCCCAGCGCGCGGCCCAGAAAGTGCGGATCGGACAGATCTTATCCGGCATCTCATATCCGCCCGAGGACCCGGACGCCGAAGCGCTGGACGCCCTGCGCCAACCGGAAGCACAGCTCTTACCGGATGCCGTGCTGGCCCTGTTGGACGATCTGCTGGCCCGGCAGGAGACGGAGCTGACCCGGCTTGCCGCCCAGCGGGCCGAAAAAGAAGCGGCTCTGGACGCCCTGCAGCAGACCCTTGGCCGGGCCCAGCAGGCACAGAAACTGCAGCAGGAGCTGGCCGCCAAACGGGCCAAAGCGCAGGAAACAGCTCTCTTAGAGGCCGCCCGGGCCGCGGCACGCCGCAAAACGCTGGACGAGCTGACCACCCGCCTGGCCGAAACCGAAACGGCACTGGCCGGGCTGGCCGACACAGATACCCGCCGGGTGGAGCTGGAAGCCGACGCCTCCCGTCTTGCTCAGCGCGGGGAAACGCTCCGCAAACTGGAACAGAGCCTCACCGACTGTCAGCGCCGCGCTGCCGCCGCCAAGGCGGCACAGGAGCAGTACCGGCAGGCAGCCGCCCGCCAGACCGAGGCACACACCGCCCGGGACGGGCTGGAACGGGCGTTTCTGGACGCACAGGCGGGCCTGCTGGCCCAGACGCTGGAAGAGGGCACGCCCTGCCCGGTCTGCGGCAGCACCCACCACCCGGCCAAAGCCCTGCTCCCCCGCACGGCCCCCACACAGACGCAGGTAAACGCGGCCAAGCGCGCCGCCACGGAGGCAGACGCCGCCGCGCAGGAGGACAGTGCTGCCGCCCGCGCCGCCCTGACCCGGGAGCAGGAGGGCCGCACCCGCCTGCGGCAGGACGCCGAGGCCCTGCTGCCGGAGCGGTTCACCTCTCCGGAGGGGCCGGTGCCGCTGACGGTGGGCCTGCTCAAGACCGCATTAGCTGAGGAGCATACCGCCCTGCGCCGGGCACTGGACGCTCTGCACGCACAGCAGACTGAAAATGCGGCCCAGACGAAACGCCGCACCCAGCTGGAAGCCCAGCGCAAGCAATTGGCCGACCAGCGCGCTGCATTGGAAGCGCAGGCGGCGCAGGCCCAGCAGGCGGCGGCCGCTGCCGAGGCCACCGTCCGCACCCTGGAGGCCCAGCAGACTTCTGAAAACACGCTGCCCCAGCAGGAGCTGGCAGCATTGCAGGCCCGGCAAACGGAGCTGCAGACCGCCCGCAGCCAGCTGACCGCCGCCGAAAAGGCCCTCAACGCCCGGCTGGTGCCCAACCGGAACGCAGCCGCCCAGTACCGCCAGCACTCGGCCCGGCTCACGGCGCTGGAACACCGCTGGCAGTGGGTCAGCGCCCTCTCCGCCACGGCGGGCGGCACCCTGAGCAGCAAACAGAAGATCCGGCTGGAAGCCTACATTCAGATGAACTACCTCGACCGCATCCTCGTCCACGCCAACACCCGCCTGATGCAGATGACGGCGGGCCAATACGAGCTGGAACGGATCGGGGCCGAGAACCAGCGCAGCCAGTCCGGCCTCGACCTCGGCGTCATCGACCACTACAACGGCACCCGCCGCAGCGTGAAGACCCTTTCCGGCGGCGAGAGCTTCAAGGCCTCTCTGGCGCTGGCCCTGGGCCTTTCAGACGAGGTGCAGAGCGCCGCTGGCGGCATCCGGCTGGACACCCTTTTCCTCGACGAGGGCTTTGGCTCCCTGGACGAGGACTCGCTGGAACAGGCGATCCGGGTGCTGGCAGGCCTGACCGAGGGTGACCGGCTGGTGGGCATCATCTCCCATGTAGGAGCCCTCAAGGATCGCGTTGACCATCAGGTGGTCGTCCGCAAGGCCCGCAGCGGCGGGAGCACGGTAGAGCTCATCGTATAATCGCGGCACCTCTGCGCAAACTATGTGCGGAGGTGTTTTTATGTCGAAGCACAAGCATTCCGTTGGAAACACGTCGAGCAGGGTGAGCCCGCCGCTGGGGCATCTGCCTGATTTTGAAATAAAACCTCTCCGTCCGCGCTCTGGCGCGGACAGCTCCCCCCCTGCCAAGGGAAGTTCCATCGAGGTAACGGACGGCACCCCTGCCGCCTGCTACCAGAAAAACGCTGAGGATTATTTACAAGGCGATGTTTCCACCAGCGTGATGGCCCAGTACGGCCAGCAGCTGTTCGGCACGGCCCAGCACACCCACTCCGCCCACCCGGCCCCGGATGAGGACGAGAGCGGCGTGGAAGCACTGGTGGAGTGGCGGGAGGACGCCCCCTACGGCTAAGTTCTGAAACAATTTTCAAATTATTTTTAATTTAGTAGTTGAAATCTTCGGCCGCTTCTTTTATTATGGTAGCAAACAAAGACAAAGGCAGGTAATGTTACCATGGCAGAAATCAAATACGAAGTGGTCCAGAAGCTGGCAGTCCTCTCCCAGCGGCCCCGCGGCTGGGAGCGCCAGCTCAACCTCATCAGCTGGAACGACGGCGAGCCCAAGTATGATATCCGCGACTGGTCCCCGGACGGCACCCGGATGGGCAAGGGCATTTCCCTGAGCCACGACGAGCTGGCCATCCTCAAGGGCATCCTGGACGATATGGAGCTGTAAGATGGGCGACCGCGAGGAGTTTTTGCAGATCTTCCAGCAGCATGTCACCCGCCCCGGCAGCGAGAAGCTGCTGGACTGGCTGGACAACAAGACCGATTTCTTCTCGGCTCCGGCCTCCACCCGGTTCCACGGGGCCTGTGAGGGCGGGCTGTGTATGCACAGCCTCAACGTCTATCACGCCCTCCATGACACGTTCTTCACCGAGGGCGACAGCGAGGAGAGCTTTGCCATCTGCGCCTTGCTGCACGACCTGTGCAAGGCCAACTACTACAAGCGTACGGCCACGGCGAGAAGAGCGTTTTCCTCATTGAGCGGTTCATGAAACTGAAAGTGGAGGAAGCGGTGGCCATCCGCTGGCACATGGGCGGCTTTGACGACGCGGCCCGGGGCGGCTGCTTTGCCATCTCGGAAGCCTACGATAAGTACCCTCTGGCCGTCAAGCTCCACATTGCTGACCTGGAAGCAACGTACCTCATGGAGCACCGCACCAGCGCGGTAAAATAAGCATCAAAAAGACCGATGCACTGTCGTGATATGTACCCCTAATACTGGACACCCAGTATTGGGGGTATTTTTATGAAATACAGCTATGAGTACAAAAGGCAATGCGTGGAATTGTATCGGCAAGGAAAGTGGCCTGAAACTCCAGAAGGAGTAAGCAAAAATCGATTTCATCATGCAGTTGTTGAATGGCATCGTCTAGAAAAATCCTGCGGAACAGAAGCACTGCGGCATAAAAAGCAGAACAAAGCATGGACAGCGGAGGAAAAATACGAACTGGTAGCTAAAGTTTTAGCTGGTGCGTCATGTACGGAAGCAGCAATAGCGGCAGGAATTGACAGTGGTCTCTTGTATAGGTGGGTCAAATGTTATAGAATGAAAGGGTATGAAGGACTGGCTGCACAACAAAAGGGACGACCACCCAAGGAGCCTGCCATGAAGAAGCAAATAGTACCAGCAGAACTGACCCCGTCTGAACGAGAAGAGATGATTCGGCTTAGAGCAGAGAATGAGCGTCTGAGAGCGGAGATTGCCGTCGTAAAAAAAAAGAGATTGCCTTGAGAGAAGAGAGATGCGCAGCGCAACTCAAGGCGAAAAAGCTGCGCTCGTCCAAGAACTCCGCAAAGAAGGACACAGACTGAATGATTTGTTAGATGCAATCGGGCTGTCCAGATCAACGTATTATTATGAACTCGGCAGAACGGATAAAGTTGAAGAAAGAAATGCTGAGTTATCGTCTAAAAATGGCCAGCAGCTCATCGTAATAACGGTTGTCGCTGCTCTCCTCTTCCACCTTGGCGGTGTTGGCAGCAGGCTGCTGCTTTGCGGCATTGTTGGCGGCTGCCACGTCAGAGCTGAAGACAGCCGACGGAGTGGAAGCTGCCGCACCGGCTGCATTGCTCAGGCTGGCACGCAGAGCATCGGGCACCTTGTTGTCAAAACCGGTGGCGACCACGGTCACGCGCATCTCATCGGAGAGGTTCTCATCAAACGCGGTACCCCAGATGATGTTTGCATCGGGATGCGCGCTCTGGGTGATGAGGCCCGCGGCGGTCTCGACATCCTCCAGGCCGATGTCCGGGCTGGAAGTGATGTTGATGATAACGCCGTGTGCACCGGCAATGCTGGTCTCCAGCAGCGGAGAGGAGATCGCAGCCTTGGCGGCGTTCTCTGCTTTCCCGGCACCCTTGGCACTGCCCACGCCCATGTGTGCGTAGCCTGCGTCTTTCATGATGGAGCGCACGTCGGCAAAGTCCAGGTTGATGAACGCGGGCACATTGATCAGGGCGGAGATGGACTCCACGCCCTGGCGCAGCACGTTATCCGCAGCCTGGAAAGCGTTCATCAGGGTGATCTTCTCCTGGCTGATCATCTTCAGGCGCTCATTGGGGATCACGATCAGGCTGTCCACATGCATCAGCAGGTTTGCAATGCCCTGCTCAGCCAGGCCCATCTTCCGCTTGCCCTCAAAAGAGAACGGCTTGGTCACGATGCCAACGGTCAGGATGCCCAGGTCATGGGCGACCTCGGCCACAACAGGGGCCGCGCCCGTGCCGGTGCCGCCGCCCATACCGGCGGTGATAAAGACCATCTGAGAGCCCTTGAGCGCGTTTGCGATCTCGTCCTTGCTCTCCTCGGCGGCCCGCTGGCCGATCTCAGGGTCGGCACCCGCGCCGCGGCCCTTGGTGAGCTTGGAACCCAGCTGCACCTTGGTGGCAGCATGGTTCTTGGCCAGTGCCTGCTGGTCGGTGTTCATCGCGATGAATTCAACCCCTGCAGGCCATCACTGACCATCCGGTTGACAGCGTTTCCGCCGCCGCCACCGACGCCAATTACCTTAATCGTCGTAACGTTTTCGTCCATTTCTTCATCGAGCATCAATGCCATAACTTTGTCCTCCATCGGATTTTATCGTACACCCGCCGTGTACAAGGGCAGGATTATCTCATATTACTGCTACTATATAACAGTATCGTATCATCTTTTGGCTCCGATTGCAAGACAAATTTGGTTTTTGAGGGTGTTTTTTTCACCGGGGGTCACGCGGGCTTCGTTTCTCGGTAAATTCGTGCTCCAAGAGAGGCCAAAATCTCTGTAAAATCCGCATATCCACGGTCGAGATACGCAACCCCGCCGATTTGGCTCCGGCCCTGTGCCGCCAGGGCTGCCAGCACCAGCGCGGCCCCGCCCCGCAGGTCGGGTGCGGAAAGGCGTGTGCCCCGCAGTGCACCACCCGGCCGGATGTGCAGCACCCGGCCCGCCGTATTTACCCGCCCGCCCAAGGCCGCAAAGCCCTCCGCGCAGGCAAACCGCCGCTCAAAGATCACATCCTCAATACTGCTTTCGCCCTCCGCACAGAGCATGGCGGCCGCCAGCGGCGGGGCGGCATCGGTGGCCAATGCCGGGTATACTCCGGTGAACACCCGGCCCGCACCGTACAGCCGCCCAAACCGGGCCACCTGCACGCTCTCCCCGCCGCGCTCCACCCGGCAGCCCATTTGTGCCAGAATTTCCAGCACCGGGGCATAGAGCTCCGGGCTGCATCCGGTCAGTTCCACCCGGCCTCCGGCGGCGGCCGCCGCACAGGCCAGCGTGGAGGCAAAAATACGGTCCGGCAGGGGCGAAAACACGCACCCGCCCAGCGCCCTCCGCCCCTCAATGACAAGCGTGGAACTTCCCACCCCCTCCACACTGCCGCCGCACCGGTTGAGGAAATCGGCCAGGTCTGCGACCTCCGGCTCCCGCGCGGCTCCCCGCAGCACGGTGCGGCCCCGGGCGCAGGCCGCCGCCAGCAAAAGCGTCTCCGTGGCCCCCACACTGGGGAACCGCAGGGTGATTTCTGCCCCATGCAGGCCGGAGGGAGCCAGCAGCACCAGCCGCCCCGGCCCGGCGTCCAGCTCCTGCACCCCCATCCGCGCCAGACCCGTCAGGTGCAGGTCAATGGGGCGGGAGCCGATCCTGCACCCGCCGGGCAGCACGGTCTCCGCCCGGCCAAGCCGTGCCAGCAGCGGTGCGCAGAAGAGAATGGAAGCCCGCATTTGTGCCGCTGTTTGCCCCGGCAGGGTGCTCTGGACCGGGCTGCCGGAGAGCGCCACATCGCTGCCCTGCCACTGGGCCGTGCAGCCCGCGCCCCGCAGCAGCGCAAGGCTGCACTCTACGTCCGAGAGCCTTGGCACGCCCCGCAGCCGGACCGGCCGCTGGCAGAGCAGTACGGCCGCCAGAAGCGGCAGTACGCTGTTTTTTGCTGCCGGGACGCAGACCGTTCCGTTCAAAGGCCACCCACCTGTTACCACGATCTGTTCCGCGCTCTGTGCCATATCCGCAGCCCCCATTCCGCAAAAGATACCACAGGCTATGCAAAGGGAGCGCGGAATGTCAATCCGTCTGATTCCACAAGAGTTTGGTGCGTCATTTGTTCCAGTTTATTTAAAATGAAACCTCTCAGGCCGCGCTCTGGCACGTCCATCCGTCCTCCCTCTGTCGCTAACGCGACATCTCCCTCCGGCCGGAGGGAGTCTATCCTATCAGGGGAGCCAAATAGAGGAATTTTCACGTTTCCCCTCTTGAGACGGAAAGCACCACTCCCATCTCGCCCAGCAGCATCATGAGGCTGGTGCCGCCGGAGGAAAAAAACGGCAGGCTGATGCCTGTGTTGGGGATGGTGTTGGTCACAACGGCCATGTTCAGCACGGCCTGCAGGGCCACCTGCACCGTGAAGCCGACCACCAGCAGTGCCCCGAAACGATCGGGCGCATGGGCCGCCAGCGTGATTCCCCGCCAGAGCAGCAGCACGAACAGCCCCACCACGGCGCAGGCCCCCACAAAGCCCAGCTCCTCGCAAACGATGGAAAAAATAAAATCGTTCTGGGGCTCTGGCACGAACAGATGTTTCTGGCGGCTGTTGCCCAGGCCCAGCCCGGCAGCCCCGCCGGAGCCGATGGCATACAGGCTCTGGATGGTCTGGTGGCCGTCGCCCAGCGGGTCGGCAAAGGGATCCAGCCAGGAGTTGAGCCGGTCAGCGGCGTAGGGCACAAGGTCGGGCATGATGACCACTGCCGCCCCGATGGCGGCCACCCCGCTCACGCCTGCCAGCACGAACCACTTGAGTCCGGTGCCGCCCACAAACATCAGCACGGCTCCAATGCCCAGGATCAACAGAGTGCCCGAAAGGTGCGGCTCCAGCAGCATCAGCGCCGCCACCACCCCCAGCACCAGCGCAAAGGGAAGCACACCCACGGAGAAGCGTTTCATCTGGTCGTGGTTGAGGGAAATGACATGGCTGAACACCAGCACCACCGCGAATTTGGCAATTTCGCTGGGCTGCAGCGTGCCCAGCCCGGGCAGCACCAGCCAGCGCTTGCAGCCGTTGTACTCCGGCATAAAGAGCACGGCCACCAGCAAAACGAGGGAGAGAGCCAGCAGCGGCCAGGCCAGCTTATGGAAAATATGATAATCCACCCGGCTGGCCAGCCACAGGCCCACCAGCCCCAGCGCCGCGTATAGCAGCTGCGGGCGCAGGTAAGCCCAGGCATCCCCCCGGCGGTAGAGAGCCACCGCACTGGAGGCAGAGGCCAGCATCACCAGCCCAAAGCCCACCAGCGTGAGCACCAGTACCAGAAAAGGCAGGTCCATGGCAGGCAGCTGCCGCAGAGGCAGGCGGAGCCTGTGGCGGGGCGTGGGGCGTATCGTTTCATTGTGCAGCATCGGCAGTTCCTCCCGGGTACTTATTGTACGCAGGAATGGCGAATAATAGTCACTCCGCCCCGCATAGAGTGGCAGGAGGAGGTGGTGTTCATGTCCGGTCCGCGCACCCTGCCCGAGCGGGCATTCCGCCAGCGGGCACGGCTGGTGGCCGTGCTGTTCTGTGCCGTGGCCGCCGGGCTGGCGTTCCGGCTGTTCTGGCTGCAATTGCGCGCCTCTGATTGGTACACTCAGCGGGCGCTGGGCCAGCAATTGCGGGATACCATCGTCCCGGCGGACCGGGGCCGCATCTACAGTGCGGACGGCGTTTTGCTGGCCGCCAACAGCAGCTGCTGGACCCTGCGGGCCTCGCCCCGGGAGATGCCGGAGGAAAAACTCGGCCTTGCCGCCCAGGGCCTTGCGAAAATATTGGAGCTGGACGAAGCCGCCCTGCTGGAAAAATTCAGCCAGCGGCGCTCCAACGACTGCCTGCTCCGCTACCGGGTGGACCGTTCCATGGCCGACCGGATGCGGGATTTCTGCGAGGAGAACGGCATCACCGGCATCCGGATCAACCAGGACTCCAGGCGCTGGTACCCGCAGGGGGAGTTTCTGGCCTCGGTGCTGGGTTTCACCAATGTGGACAACGCCGGTGTCTCGGGGCTGGAGCTGGAATATGACGATCTGCTCACCGGGGAAAACGGCGTCGTCCTCACGGCCGTGAACGCCTGGGGCTACACGCTGGAACAAAGCTATGAGACCGAGCGCTTCCCCACCGAGGGGGACGGCCTGCAGCTGACCATCGACACCAACATCCAGCATTACCTGGAGAACGCGCTGGGCTATGCCGTCCGGGAGCATCACGTCGCGGCCCGGGCCGTGGGCATCGTGATGGACGTGAACACCGGGGCCGTGCTGGCCATGTCCACCACCCCCGCCTACGACCCCAACCAGCCCCGTGTGCTGGCCGACAAGGCCGCCCGGAGCATGGTGGACGCCCTGACCGGCGACGAGCGCAAAGCAGCTTTGCAGCTGGCCCAGCAGACCCAGTGGCGGAACAAGGCCGTCAGCGATTTATACGAGCCGGGCAGCGTCTTCAAGCTCATCACCTGCGCGGCGGCGCTGGACGCCGGGGCCATCTCCAAAAGCTCCAGCTTTTACTGCGGGGAGTTCATCTCGGTAGCAGGCACCCGGTTCCACTGCGCCAACCACAAGCGCCACGGGGCCCAGACCGTGACCCAGGCACTGGAAAACTCCTGCAACCAGAGTTTCATCCAGATCGGGGCAAGGCTGGGCAAAGAGGCGTTCTGTGATTATTTTGCAGCCTTTGGCCTGCGGGAGCCCACCGGCATCGACCTGCCCGCCGAGCCGAAAAAGAGCCTCTACTACACCGCTGACCGGATGGGCCCGGTGGAGCTGGCCTCCTGCGCGTTCGGGCAGAGCAGCAAGATCTCCTACCTGGAAATGGCATCGGCGGTCTGTGCCGTGGTCAACGGCGGGAAGCTGCTGCAGCCCCGGATAGTGGATGCCATTTTAGGGCCGGAGGGCGAGGTCATAGAGACCCTCTCCCCCGTCTGCAAACGGCAGGTGCTCAAGCCCGAGACCAGCCAGATCATGCGGGAGATGATGGAGGCGGTCGTCCTCTACGGCGGCGGGCGGAACGCGCGGATCGCGGGCTACCGGGTGGGCGGCAAGAGCGGCACCAGCCAGAAGCTGGACAGCACCGACGAAAAGGCCCGCATTGCCAGCTTTGTGGCCGTGGCCCCCATCGACGACCCGCGGTTCCTCTGCCTGGTCTGCCTGGATGAGCCCCACAGCTGGACGACGGCAGGCGGCAGCCTCTCGGCTCCCGTCTGCGCCGAGGTTCTGGAACAGACGCTGGGATACAAAGGCATCCCCCGCGCCGCCGTCCCGGAGCAGCCAGCCCCCACGGCGGAGACTGCCGCCGACCTGCCTGAAGATGGCGACAGTTTTGACGGGGCCTGAATCAGGGCAAAAAGAAAAGACCGCCGAAGCGGTCCTGCGGATATGATCGAATGTGCTGCTGGATTTTCAGCTCTGCTGCGGCTGCTCGCGGAACGTGATTTCGCCGGTCTTGCTGTCCATGGCGTCCACGATGGCAAGGCTCTCCAGCTGGTAGCCCTTGCTGCGGATGAGCTCGCCGCCCTGCTGGAAACCTTTTTCCACGGCAATGCCGATGCCCTCCACGGTGGCACCGGCCTCCTGTGCCAGCTCCAGCAGGCCCATCAGGGCACAGCCGTTGGCCAGGAAATCGTCAATGATGAGGACATGGTCCTCCGGGGTGAGGAACTTTTTGGAGACGATGACGTTGTAGATCTTCTTGTGGGTAAAAGACTGGATCTTGGTCTCGTAGTTATCGTAATCCAGGTTGATGCTCATGGACTTTTTGGCAAACACCACCGGCACGTTGAACTCGCTGGCCACCACGGCGGCAATGCCAATGCCGCTGGCCTCGATGGTGAGTACCTTGTTGATGGGCTTGCCATCAAACAGGCGCTTCCACTCCCGGGCCATCTCCTTGAACAGCGGGATGTCCATCTGGTGGTTGATGAAACTGTCTACCTTGAGCACATTGCCCTCGCGGACAATGCCGTCCTTGCGGATGCGATCTTCCAGCATTTTCATAACTCTGCACGTTCCTCCCAGTGACTCTCAAATTTTTCCTGTGACTCTCAATTTTTATTTTACCAAGTATACCGGAACCACCCGGGGTTTGCAAGGTGTTTTATACCCAAATTTGACAAAAAAGCGCATGGAATTTCAGTCTTAGCTCCAAAGAGTATGACTTTGATCGTTCTTTTGCGTCCGGGGGCGATTTTTCCGGCCTGCGGGCTTGTTTTCTGGAAAAATTCGAGTATACTGGAAGCAATCAGCTGGGGGATTCTGTGCTGCCCCGGCCAACAGGGTGCGGCTGTTTTGCAACGAACCAGCCGCCGGGGAGAAGGAGGGGACCCGTATGAAAACAGGATTGATCATGGAAGGCGGTGCCATGCGGGGCATGTTCACGGCGGGCGTGCTGGACGTTCTGATGGAGAACGGCCTTGTGACCGACGGTGCGATCGGCGTGTCGGCCGGCGCGGTGTTTGGCTGCAACTACAAATCACACCAGATCGGCCGCGTCATCCGCTACAACACCGAGTACTGCAACGATAAGCGCTACGCCAGCTTTAAAAATCTGGTCAAAACGGGCAACCTGTACAGTGAGCAGTTCTGCTACCACGAGGTGCCCGAAAAGCTGGATCCGTTCAACGAGGCGGCCTTTGCCGCCTCCCCCATGGATTTCTTTGTGGTCTGCACCGATGTGAAAACGGGCGAGCCCATCTATCATAAGTGCCGCAAGGGCGACGCTGAGGATGTGCTCTGGATGGAAGCCTCGGCTTCCATGCCGCTGGCGGCAAAGATCGTCAAGATCGGCCATTACGGCCTGCTGGACGGCGGCGTGGCGGACTCCATCCCGGTGCGGTTCTTTGAGTCCATCGGGTACAAGCGCAATCTCATCATCCTGACCCAGCCCAAGGGCTACGTCAAAAAGAAGAACAAATTCCTGCCCGCCATCCGGGCCAAATATTTCCGCTACCCCGCCTTTGTGGAGGCTGTGGCGGACCGCCATGAGCGGTATAACGAGACCCTGAGCTACATCTCGATGCTGGAGCAGGCCGGCAAGGATTATGTCATCCGCCCGCCCATCCCGCTGGAGATCGGTGCCATGGAGCGGGACCCCGCCCAGCTGCGCCGCGTCTATGAGACCGGCCGGGCCGTGGCTCAGATCCAGGTCGAGAAGATCCGGGATTTTTTGAATGCCGTGAAAGCAGCTCCTGAGACCTGATTTGCAAAACAAAAGAGGCTGTTGCAAAATGGTGCAACAGCCTCTTTTATTTTTACTTTGTAAACTTTCCCAGCAGGGTCACCGCCAGCACAATGACGCCGATGACCAGGAAGATGCCCAGCATCCCGATGAGCAGGATGGGCAGCGTGGTCTCCCACGAAAGTAAATGCAGCATGTTTTTCCTCCTTTGTTCACGCGCCCAGCAGGGTGAGCAGCAGCCCGCCTGCAATGACGGAAGCGATCTGGCCCGAGACATTGACGCTGATGGAATACATGAGCAGGAAATTCTGGTTATCCTCTTCCAGCCCCATTTTGTTGACCACCCGCCCGCTCATGGGGAACGCGGAAATGCCCGCCGCGCCGATCATGGGGTTGAGCTTTTTGCCCTCCGGCAGGAAAAGGTTGAGCAGCTTGGCAAACAGCACGCCGCCGATGGTATCGAACACGAACGCCACCAGCCCCAGCGCCAGGATGAGCAGAGTATCCAGCCGGACGAACTGGTCCGCCGTCATCTGCCCGGCCACGGTGAGCCCCAGCACGATGGTGATGAGATTGGTCAGCACATTCTGCGCCGTCTCGCTCAGGGCGTTGAGGACACCGCACTCCCGCAGCAGGTTGCCGAACATCAAAAAGCCCACCAGCGCCACGCTGGCCGGGGCCACCAGCCCGGCTATGACCGTGACTACAATGGGGAACAAAATGCGGGTCAGCCTGCTGACATGGCCTTTCTCATAGGGCATCCGGATGAGCCGTTCCTTGCGGGTGGTCACCAGCCGGATGACCGGCGGCTGAATGATGGGCACCAGCGCCATGTAGCTGTAGGCCGCCACCATGATGGCGCCCAGATATTTCGAGCCCAGCACGTTTGCCACAAAGATGGCCGTGGGGCCGTCCGCCGCACCAATCACGGCGATGGAAGCGGCATCGTTCAGCTCAAAGACGAAGCCTGCCGCGAACAGGGTGAAAAAGATGCCGAACTGGGCCGCCGCCCCAAAGAACATGAGCCAGGGCTTTTCCAGCAGGGGGCCGAAATCGATCATGGCACCAATGCCGATGAAGAGCAGCAGCGGAAACAGCTCGTTGCTCATTCCCACACGGAACAGCTCCGTGATGGGCCCCACGGTCTCCCCCTGGGTAATGGCCCCGGAGAGAGGCAGGTTGACGAGGATGGCGCCAAAGCCCATGGGCAGCAGCAGGCTTGGCTCCATCTGTTTTGCGATGGCCAGATAAATGAGCAGACCGCCCACCGCCCACATAACCACCATCTGCCAGGTCAGATTTCCAAAATTGGAAAACAGGCTGGCGAATGTTGTGAGAAACTCCATTTCGTTTCCTCCCAAAAACAGGCCCCGGAGGCTGCGGACAGGAAACAAAAAAAGAGACCCCTGCCACAGCCAAAAATCACTGTGACAAAAGTCTCAAGCGAACACATGACATCGGGTGTTTCCACCGTGCTGACGCTGCCATGCAGTGCACCGCTCCGGGTCCGCGGCACACCCCTTACTCCCTTTTATCGGTTCTATTATATGCGATGTCCCGCCGGTCTGTCAACGGGCTCCGGCGTTTTTTGCCGCTTCTTTTCCGGGGAGTTTCTCAGTAATGCACCACATTGCCCGCTTTGTGGATCCGTGCCAGCACCGGCGCTGCCTCCGGGCTGCGGAAGTATTCCAGCGTCGTGGCGGGGACGAGGGCTTTCAGGGACTCCCAATCCGTTCTGGAGGCACTGGCGGACGGTGGAGGCGCTGATGGCCTTTCCCCCGGCCTGTTTACGGGGCACAATGATGCAGTGGATGCCCGCCTTGGGCAGCTGCTCACACATGATCTGATTGTAAAGGCCCGTCACCTGACTGGTCGGCTCTTCGCCCACATAGCGGGCGGTCACGTTCAATGCCGCCGCGATCTTGGCAAAGACGGCCAGGTCGAGCCTTGCGTGGCCCTTGATCACGGCGGTTTCGTCCTTCAGGAAATAGCTGGGGAAGGTGGCGTTGGAGATGATATAAGGGCCGCTGTCGTGGAGCACGACGTTGGACAGATGCCGCACTCCCTCGGCCACCAGCCGCTTGCGGACTGCAAAGGGCACCAGGCTGGCGTCCTCGCTGACGACAAACAGATGGAGGGTATCACAGGCGGCAGCCGCCGTTTCCACCAGATACTGGTGCCCCAGCGTAAAGGGGTTGGCGTTCATGACCAGCGCGGCAGAGCTGCCCTCGGTTTTGGTCTTTTCGAGGCCGCGCAGGTAGGCCCCGAAACCATCCCGGCGGTTCTCCATAAAGACGAGGGTGTCCTCCACCCGGGCGATCTCGTAGAAGCCGAGGTCGCCGAAGAATTTGGAGCTTTTCACCTTGGTGTATAGAAACAGGTGCAGATTTCCCCGCGCACACTGCACTTCGATGAGGTGGGTGATGATCTGGTTCAGCAGGCCCTCGCCCTGATGGGCACTGCTGACCGCAAAGCACCGCAGGGTGTTGCCGAAGCAGCTGCCCGTGCCGATGACATTGTACTCCTCGTCGAACATGGCGCAGATGTAGTCCAGATTGCCGTCGCGGCGGATGCCCTCTTTCTGCAAAAGGGCGTCGATCTCAGCCAGGGTGGTTTTATCGGTGGGCGACACCTGCGAGAGGGTGTATTCAGACATCTTCCAGTACCTCCGTTTTGAAGAAATGGAGCAGGTAGCAGAGCGCCAGCAGGTCGGCACTGCCGCCGGGCGAGAGGTTGGCCGCGATAAAGCGGTCATCCAGCGCGCGGAGAGTGGCTTCGTCCGGGTAAGGCGTCCGGGCCAGCAGGGCTTTCAGCTCCTCCACCACGGCCAGTTGCGTCGCACGGTCGCTGCGGGCGATCAGGTTGGTATCCGTGCTGTTGGCAATGATCGCCAGCAGCGCCCCGCAGCCGGACTGATTGAGGCTGTATCCTGCGGCCAGCCCTTTTTCCAGCGCGGGCAGACCAAACTCCAACACGGCGGGCAAACCTGCTTCCACCTGCCCCCGCACCCCGGTAATGCCGTACTGCACATAGAGCTTCTGCCCGGCGGTAACGGCATTCTCGGCCGTGACCCCGCAAAGTCTTTTGCCGTCAGCCCGGCCGTCATGGTCGAGACTTCCGCCAGCACCCGGGCAGCGTCGGCCCAGAGTGAGCGGTCGAGACGTCCCAGCGCCGCACAGACGATGCCGATGGAGAAAATAGCCCCCTTGTGGGTATTGACGCCATGGGTGGCGGCCAGCATCTCGCCCTCAGCCTCGCAGCCCAGCGGGCGGAGGGCTGCAAAGGTCTCCGGGGCCGGGCCGTCCGCTGTTTTCCGCCCTGCCCGGGTGCAGGCCTCAAAATAAGGGTAGAGGGCGGCGGCGCTGTCCATGAAGGTAAAGACATCCATATCCGTGTGGCTGCCGCTGTTCCGCCGGTCTACAAGGCCGGGCTTCGGGGTGGTCGTCACCTCATACAAAAGGGCCCGCACCGCCTGCCGGGCAGCCGTGGCGGCATCCAGCGTATCCATCGTCTCGGTAAGGATCGCCGTCGTCCGGGCCTGCAGCTCGGCTACGGGATGCACCCGGCGGCTGCTGCACACCTTGGCTGGCCCGCCGCAGATCAGGCATTTGCGGCCCTCAAGATGCAATTCTTCCCGGTCCACTTTTTTGCCGTCCGGGCGGAGGACGTCCATGTCAAACAGCCGCCCCAGCGGGCTGGCATCCTCCACCAATGTCGTCAGTTTCTTGATGGTCAGCGGTTCCGCGTCCAGCACATAAAAAGCCTCAGGGCCCGTCACAGCCTTGCTGAGGTCGATTTTCAGCGGTTTGATGCCGCAGCGCAGAAACTGCCGTTCCAGCAATTGCCGCCCCCGGGCAAAGCCCCGGCGGATGAGAGGCGAATCCTTGACCGGGCCGCAGATGTTCATGGTAAAGCAGACCAGCGGCTTGCCATAGGCCCCCAACAGCTCCTGCTGGTGCCAGACCCGGCGCTCCCGGGCATCCAGCATCTGGATGAGGGATACTTCTTGTTCCATGAAAATTTTCTCCTCTCAGCGCTTTTTCTTGAGCATGTCCATAAACAGCTGCACCTGCGGCAGAGCAGCGGCATCCCGCTGGCAGAAAATGTAGGTACGGCGGAGGAACGGCTCGCCGTTTTCAAACGTGCAGGGCCGGACACAGCCATCAAAATTGTCCAGCGCGATCTCCGGCATCAGTGCCCAACCAAGGCCGCGCTTGACCATTTCCAGACAGGCCGTGATGTTGTCCACCACAAAGCTGCCCGTATCCCCGGTCACGCCATTCTCATACCGCCAGCGGGCCATCTGAGCCCCCAGCGAAGCGTCGGTCTGGTGGTCGATATACAGATAATCCGAGAGCGGCTTTCCCTCATACTCCCGGGCATAGATCAGGCAGATATCCTCTTGCGAGAGCAGGAACTGGGTGCCGTCCCACGGATACTCGCCCCGCAGCACCGCCACGTCCAGCGAAGAGTCCAGCATCTGCTGGTAAAGGTGGCGGCTGTGCCCGGTGGCAATATCCAACCGGACACGGGGATACTTTTTGTGGTATTCGGTCAGCACCTCCGGCAGGCGGTAGTAGGAAAAATTGACCGACACACCTGCTTTCAGGGTGCCGCACACCTCGCCCTGCATGGCGTCCAGCCCGCGGCGCAGCTGCTCCATCTGCTTGAGGGCGGCACGGCTATGCTCCAGCACCTTTTCTCCTGCCGGGGTAAAGCGGATGCCCTGCCGGGAGCGGAGCAGAATTTCCACCCCCAGCTCCCGTTCCAGCGTCTTGATACGCTTGGACAGCGCCGACTGGGTCATATACAGTTTATCCGCCGCATGGGTGATGTTCCGTGTCTCATCCAGCACTTCCAGCAGCTCAAAGTCTTTCTCGTCCATTGAGGTTCTCCTTTCATTTCAGCTTCCCTGCCTGGTTTCGTTCCATGTTTGCCTTTTCCCATTCCTTTTCTTCATCTTACTACCCTTTATCCCCCAAGAAAAGTCCCATTCTTTCCGAGAGTTTTTCCAAAATCCATTCCAATTTGGAATTAAATAAGCATTTTGCACAACGAGATGGAATCTCTGACAGCAGATTGCCAGAAAAGCGCAGGATGTATCCCAGATTTCAAAGCAAGATTCCCTGCCGGACTGGAAAAGGAGCTTTTCTCAGCCTTTTGCAGCAGGATAAATTTTGTCACCATTGAAAAGACATAAGAATACCCGCAGGTTTTATCTTCCTGCGGGCACTTGTCTTTCCTTTAATGCTGCCAGAAGCTGATGAGGGCCAGAAGGGGGATGCCGACTTCCATCAGATCGCGGCTGACTTTCTGCATGGTGCAGTACCATTCACTGGGTTCGCCGCCCTGTACTGCCAGACCGTGGTTGAGGTTCCAGAATAGCAATGGAAATTTAATGTCGAGAAAAAGAACCAACGCCAGCAGCCCCATAGGGAGCAGGAACCATAAATTCCCCCGCGTTTCCATCCGCCCTCCGACGGCAATATTATAAAGCCACTGACAAGTGGGCAAAAGGTCTTGCTGTTGGTACTCCCCGTTGACCACAACATTGATATCATCTGCCAGCTGGCCGTTTTCCGCCCATAAAACCGCATCGCCCGGCTCGCCAATTGCCTGCCCGGCAAAAATCTTCCTGTCATCCTGATAAATTTGGACATTCTCCTGCGATGACGTTACAATGCGGTATGGAATCGTTTCCCCGTTCATCGCAAACACTGCCTGCGTTTCATGCTCTGCCGCAGTGACAGTCAACGCATAAATTCCGTATTCATCCCGGCCTGCAAAGCTTCCATCCGTCTGCCGGTACAGAAACGCATCCCGCAGCCAGACTCCCGGGCGGCTGGCCGCACAGAGGTAGAGGATCATCAAACCCACCCAGTACAAAATGCGCAGTGCGCGGCGGAAAGCCTGCTTGTGTGCTTTGATTTTTTGCATAAAGACCACCTCCCGTAAGCTTGACAAAGGACGTTGAAACGCGTATACTGAAACTACAAAGGGTGCTGCCTAACAAACGGCTAGCTCCTTACCATACACGAACAAAGAAGATTGACCGATGTACTTGGGGAAGTAGATGGCGGTCAGTCTTTTTTGTTTTTCTGATTCTTGTCATCATGGCTGACTTTCCATGTGATGTCAAAAACACCATAGGCAATGCTGCAAAGCAATGTCAGCAGCAAAAGCACTTCAGACAGAGTCATATTGCATCCCTCCTTTCGCAAAAAGCGTCGGGAGGGGTCACTTCAAAAAGCCGCCCTCCCGGCATCTGTTCTACAATTCTGTAAAACAAACATTCCGGCAAGGAGCGTTCAGCCGCCTGCGTTTGAGGCAACACCCACTGGCAGGGCAAATACACTGCAGTTACAGGATATCATACTTTCTGACAAAAGACAACACCCGCAGGGAATCAGTACCTGCGGGTGTTGCCGCGTTAGATCATTCTTTTCTCTCGATTTTCCCCTCCAGCAGGTCGGTCAGGCAGGGCACGGTTTTGCCGTGATGGCCTGTGACCGTCTCAGCGTGGAACAGGCTGCTGAGGACGCTTTCTTCCACGCACTCGGCCACCGCCCGGAAGAGCGGGTTGATGGCGTCATCGTGGAGCATGGTCATGGGCAGGAGGGCTTTGTCCGCGTAGTGGGGCATTCGGTTGGCCGTGGTAAAGGCCAGCACGATCTCGCCCGAGCCATTGCCGCAGTAGCTGCCCGTGCGGGAGAGGCCCACCAGCGCCCGTGGCAGAGCCGCCGGAGCTGCCGCTCACTGAGCGGGATGTCCGTGGCCAGCACCGTGATGATGGAGCCTTTGTCCTCGTGCGGCGGGATGTGTGCCTCCAGCAGCTTCTGGATGGGGGTACCGCCCACAATGAGATCATCAAACATGGCATGGTTGGAGAGGACAAGGGAACCAATGGTATAGTTTTTTCCATCCAGCTCCACCACCCGGGAAGCCGACCCGATGCCGCCCTTGAGGCCGTGGCAGCGCATCCCTCGGCCCGCGCCCACAGCACCCTCGGCAAAATCAGCCTTGCAGTCGGCCAACGCGTCAAAAACGTTCTGCTCGGTGACATGGAGACCCCGGATGTCGTTCAGGCCGCTGTCGTTGCACTCGCACACCACCGGGTTCACGCTGCCCGTCGTCTCGCAGATATCCGGATTTTGGGCCAGCATATACCTGACCAGCGCCGTCTCTGCCGTGCCCACGCTGAGGGTGTTGGTAAAGAGAATGGGCGTTTCCAGCGTGCCCAGCTCGTCGATCTGAACCAGGCCGGTGGTCTTGCCAAAGCCGTTGATGACATGGCTGGCGGCCAGCAGTTTCTCGTGGAAGATATCCCCCGGATGGGGCAGCAGGGCCGTCACGCCCGTCTGGACATCGCCGTCCGCCAGGGTGCAGTGGCCCACCGTCACGCCGGGCACATCGCTGATCTTATTCAGCGGGCCGTGGGGCAGATGGCCGATGGTCAGATTCCATTTTGCAGGGATTCCCATAAAGATTTACCTCCAAGAAAACCCTCTCCGCCTTTCATCGCGCAGGCAGAGAGGATTTATTTTTCTCAGTCCTCGTGCTGGACGCGCTCGATGGTGCCCAGGTCATAGGGAGTGTTCTGATAGACGTAATAGTTCAGCCAGTTCTCATACAGCAGGTGTGCGTGGGCACGCCAGCGGAAGAGGGGCGGCTGCTCCGGGTCGTCGTTGGGGTAGTAATTCTTGGGCACTGCAATGGGCAGGCCCTTGCCCACATCCCGCTTGTACTCGGCATCCAGCGTGTACTTATCGTACTCCGGGTGGCCGGTGACAAAGATCTGGCGGCCATTTTCGGTGCTCATGAGGAACGGGCCTGCCTCGTCGCTCTCGGCCAGGATGCGGAGGGCGCGGCAGTTGAGCACATCTTCCCGGCTGATGCCGGTATGGCGGCTGTGAGGGGCGTAGAACACCTCATCAAAGCCGCGGACCAGCGGGTTTGCCGGGCGGGTGACCTTGTGCTCAAACACGCCGAACATCTTTTCCGGCAGGATATGCTTGCGCACACCGTAGTGATAGTACAGGCCCGCCTGCGCCCCCCAGCAGACATGGAGGGTAGAGTAGACGTTTGTCTCACTGAAATCCATGATCTCGCACAGCTCCGGCCAGTAATCCACCTGCTCAAAATCCATCGTCTCCACCGGGGCACCGGTGATGATCATGCCGTCGTAGCGGTTATTTTTGACCTCTTCAAAGGTCTTATAAAACGCCTCCAGATGGGCTGCAGAGACATGGGTGGCCGCATGGCTGGCCGTCTGCAGCAGGGTCATATGCACCTGCAGCGGGGTGTTGGCCAGCAGCCGGGCGATCTGGGTCTCGGTGGCGATCTTGGTGGGCATCAGGTTGAGGATCAGGATTTCCAGCGGGCGGATATGCTGGGAAGCGGCCCGCTCCCGGTGCATGACGAAGACATTTTCTTCATACAGGGCATCGTAAGCAGGGAGCGTTTTTGGGGATGATGAGAGGCATAACGTCTTACTCCTTTTGAGAGATTAGATTTGATCCAGTGCCTGTGCGATATCGGCGATGAGGTCCTCGCTGGACTCCAGACCGCAGCTCATACGGACCAGCTCGGCGGGGACACCTGCGGCGCGCAGCTGCTCATCGTTCATCTGGCGGTGGGTACTGGACGCGGGATTCAGGCAGCAGGTGCGGGCATCGGCCACATGGGTCTCGATGGCGGCCAGCTTCAGTTCCTTCATAAAGGTGCTGGCTGCTTCGCGGCCGCCGGCCAGGCCAAAGGACACCACGCCGCAGCTGCCATTGGGCAGGTACTTCCGGGCCAGTGCGTGGTAGGGGCTGCTTTCCAGCCCGCAGTAGTTGACATAAGCCACTTTGGGGTGGCTTTCAAGGAACTTCGCCACCGCCATGCCGTTTTCACAGTGGCGCTGCATCCGGACATGGAGGCTTTCCAGCCCCAGGTTGAGCATATAGGCGCTCATGGGGGACTGCATGGAGCCAAAGTCGCGCATCAGCTGGGCAGTTGCCTTGGTGATGAACGCCCCCTCCTTGCCAAAGCGCTCGGCATAGGTAATGCCGTGGTAGCTGTCATCCGGGGTGCACAGGCCGGGGAACTTCTCGGCGTGGGCCATCCAGTCAAACTTCCCGCTGTCCACAATGGCACCGCCCACAGCCGCGCCGTGGCCGTCCATATACTTGGTGGTGGAGTGGGTGACGATATCAGCGCCCCACTCAAAGGGGCGGCAGTTGACCGGGGTGGGGAATGTATTATCCACAATGAGGGGCACGCCATGGGCATGCGCTGCCTTGGCGAACTTCTCAATATCCAGCACGGTCAGGGCAGGGTTGGCAATGGTCTCACCAAACACAGCCTTGGTGTTGGGCTGGAACGCGGCGTCCAGCTCCTCTTCGGTGCAGAGCGGATCCACAAAGGTAGCGGTAATGCCCATCTTGGCCATGGTGACCGAGATCAGGTTGAACGTACCGCCGTAGATGGTGCTGGACGCCACGATATGGTCGCCTGCCTCGCAGATGTTGAACAGGGCGAAGAAGTTGGCCGCCTGGCCGCTGGACGTCAGCATGGCGGCAGTGCCGCCCTCCAGCTCGCAGATCTTCTTTGCGACGATATCGCAGGTGGGGTTCTGCAGGCGGGAGTAGAAATAGCCGTTGGCCTCCAGGTCAAACAGCTTTCCCATATCCTCGCTGGTGGCATATTTAAAGGTAGTGGACTGGATAATGGGGATCTGGCGGGGCTCGCCGTTGCCGGGCGTATAGCCGCCCTGCACGCAGATGGTATCACGATTCATTGCAACATACTCCTTTACTGGGTTTGTCTGTATAGCACAATTCCCCGCAGGAGCACGAGCCTCCGGCGGGGAATTGAAACGTTAAATTTTCCCCTGCCGCAGGCAGATGGGGTTTACTTTCTGAGCCGCTTATCGCTCTTGGTGGCCCACAGGGTGCCCACGGTCTGGAACGCCTGCACCAGCAGCACCAGCAGGATGACACAGACGACCATGATGTTGGTCTGGTAACGATAGTAGCCGTAGGACAGAGCGATCTTACCCAGGCCGCCGCCGCCAATGACGCCGGACATGGCCGAGTAACCCAGAATGGTGGTCAGCGCGGTGGTCATGCTGGAAATAAGGCCGGGCAGGCACTCGGGGATCATGACCTTGGTGATGATCTGGAACGGGGTTGCGCCCATGCTCTGGGCCGCCTCCACCACACCCTCGTCCAGCTCGCGGAGACTGGTCTCCACCAGACGGGCCACGAACGGGAACGCCGCGACCACCAGCGGAACGATGGTGGCCTTGGTGCCCACGGTAGTGCCCACGAGGGCGCGGGTGAGCGGGAAGACGCAGATCATCAGGATCAGGAACGGGACGCTGCGCAGGATGTTGATGATGATGTTGAGAACATGCATCAGCCAGCCGGGCAGGGGCAGAACGCCGTCCTTATCCCCGGCCACCAGCAGCACGCCCAGCGGCAGACCGATGACCAGCGAAAACGCCGTGGAGAGCACCGTTACATAGAACGTCTCCCAGATGGCAAAACCATAATCCGCAATACTCATTCGCCAGTCACCTCCTCTACCGTGACACCGGGCTGGGCCCGCATATAGGCCGTTGCCTGTTTTGCCTGCTCGATCTCCCGCGGCAGCTTGAGCAGCATACTGCCGTAGCACTGGCCGCTCAGATCACGGGTATCCGCACTGAGCACGCTGACCAGAATCCCTTTTTCGGCTGCCAGGCTGGCCACAAGAGGCTTTGCCGTGGACGAGCCGTTGAACGTAACGCGGACGACGTGATCGTCAGGCGCAAAGCTCGAAAGGTCGCGGGCCGCGCTGCCGCCGTTGGGGGCAACAAGGCGCTTGGCCGCGGCCGTCTTCGGGTTCGCAAAGATCTCCTTGACCTCTCCCTGTTCCACGACCACACCGCTGTCCAGAATGGCCACATGGTCGCAGATCTCTTCGACCACACTCATCTGGTGGGTGATGACCACCACCGTGATGCCCAGCTTCCGGTTGATGTCCTTGATGAGCGTCAGGATCGAGTGGGTGGTGTTGGGGTCCAGCGCGCTGGTGGCCTCATCGCAGAGCAGCACTTTGGGGTTGGTTGCCAGCGCGCGGGCAATGGCAATGCGCTGCTTCTGGCCGCCGGAAAGCTGGGCCGGGTAGGCGTTGGCCTTATCGGGCAGGCCTACCATCTCCAGCAGTTCCCTGGCGCGCTTTTCCGCATCCGCCTTTTTTACCCCGCCAGCTCCATAGGGAAGCAGATGTTCTTCAGGCAGCTGCGCTGCATCAGCAGGTTAAACTGCTGGAAGATCATCGTGATCTCCCGGCGGCGCTGGCGCAGCTCGGCGGGAGACAGCGTCTCCATGGCGGTGCCGTCGATGACGACACTGCCCTCCGTGGGGCGCTCCAGCAGATTGATGCAGCGCACCAGCGTGGATTTGCCCGCGCCGGACATGCCAATGATGCCATAAATGGCTCCATCCGGGATGGTCAGGTTGATGTCGTTCAGTGCGTTGACCGCACCGTCTTTCATTTGGAAAGTCTTGGAAAGGTGTTTGATCTCGATCACGGAAATTCTCCTCGCTGTTGAATAAACTCCTTCAGTCAAACCCTTGCGGGTTTGCCAGCTCCCTCATGGAGGGAGCCTGAAACAGAACGGTCAAGCAAAGGCCCCCCTCCCCGAGGGGGCTGTCACCGCAAGGTGACTGGGGGAGTTTGCTTAGCCCTCGATGGGAGCCAGGCTGTCCTGCTTGCCGCCGTAGATGCCCATAGGCTCGACATGGATGCCGGCCACGGTGACCAGGTGGGTGCCTTTCTCCTCATTGAAGTTGTCCAGGTACGGCTGATGCTGGAAGTAGTTGGTATCGCACTGGCCATCCTCCACGATGGTATTGGGGATCACATAGTCGTCATACTCCTGGATGTCCAGCGTGATGCCCTTGGCGGCCAGGATCTCCTTGCAGACCTCCAGCACCTCGCAGTGGGGAGCCGGGGTAGCGGCGCAGCTCACGGTCTCGCCGTTCAGAGCGTCGTAGTCAACAGAAGCGTCATAGCCGTCGGTGGGGTTCTCGACAACAGAGACGACAGCGCCCTTGTAGTTCTCATCCATGAAGTCCTTGACCTGCTGGCTCTGCAGAGCAGCCACCAGAGCCTTGATCTTGGGCTCGTTCTCGTTGCCCTCCTTGCAGACCAGCACGTTGACGTAAGCAGAGGTGCCGTCTTCCATCGCCAGAGCGTCGGTCATGGGATCCAGACCAGCGGAGATCGCGTAGTTGGAGTTAATGACAGCGTAGTCCTCATCCTGCAGGACGTTGGGGACCTGAGCAGCCTCGACCTCATCGACGGTGACGTTCAGGGGTTCTCCTCGATGTCGTTCTTGGTGGCAGTCAGGCCGGCGTCAGCCTTCAGCTTGAAGAAGCCGTTCTTCTCCAGCAGGGTCAGAGCGCGGGCCTCGTTGGTGGTGTCGTTGGGGACAGCGACCTTGACTTTGTCCAGCTTTGCCACAGCGGAAGCTGCCTCAGAAGAAGCGGCAGTGCTGGAAGCAGCAGAGGAAGCGGTGGAGGTGGAAGAAGAACCACCGCAGGCGGTCAGGGCAGCGGCAGCAGCGGCCACACCGGTAACTTTCAGAAAATCACGACGAGTAATCATAGCAGTATTCCCTCTCTATTGTATAAAATGTTTTTGGATTGCACGGCACGGCACAGTTCCGCGCCCGTGCACCGGAAGCCCCCTGGCAATGCCAAGCAAAAAAGCTCCCGTCCTTACGGGCAGACGCCCTGCAAGGACGGGAGCTTGAAACTTCCGTGGTACCACCTTGGTTTACCGCACCCTCACAGGTACGGCCTTGAAGCTGCGGCAGCGGGAGCTGAGCTCGGCTCACGCGGCGTACAGCCGGACGCTTTAACGGGCGTACCCGTCGCAGGCTTAGCGCTCTTGCACTTCGCCCACGCGGCTCCGAGACCATTTTCCGTTCCCTGTTTCCTGCCCTTTTCCACCGTCCGGGCTCTCTGGTAAGGCTCAATGCGAAAACCTACTCTTCTCTTCACAGCCATTTTCGTGATATTGCATTTATTGTAATCGCCTCAGCGCGATTTGTCAACAGGTGAAACGAAGTTTTTTAGTAGGAAATTACGGTTTTGGCGGTTCTTTTCTTGACAGTGCGTGTAAAATTGGCTATACTATTTATAGAGAAGGCGCTGTCCGCAATGGTCAGCTTCCTCCGGCTAACAAGTCAATAAGAATGACCGCTCACGTTTGGAGACTGAGGGCGGTCATTTCTTATTGTTATGGATCTCTTTGAAGATTGCCCACGAGATTTGAAACGTCGCAACAACTGTGCCGCCAATGACGACGAACAGCTGGAACACATCATTCCACTCCATGCAGCATCCCCCCCTTTCTTGCGTCCGGGGAACCAGCAATAAGGTTATACAGCCCCCGAACACCCGCCGGGGGAAGCATGACCACCTTTGATACAGACAGCACCTTTCCGCTTTTCATTGTAGCATAGCCACCGACGAAAAACAACCAAGTTTAGCAGAATCACTGTATGATAGAGGGAGTCATGTACGCATGGCTCCTTTTTATTTTGCCTCTCCCTCTTGTGCGCCAGTTGCGGACATGATAAAATAGGGCGGTATCGTTTATCACTTTTATATAAGGAGGCCCCCGATGAGCGAGAGGGTTCTTTATCCCGATGAGGAACAGCGCCGCCGCATTATGGATTTTATTATGGCGGCAGGCCAGACGCTGCTGGAAAACGGCGCCGAGGTGTTCCGGGTGGAGCAGACCATGGAGATCATGGCCCGGAGCTTCCACCTGCGGGAGTTCCATGTTTATATTCTGACCAACGGTATCTTTGCCAGCGCAGGCACGGCTGAGATCAGCGAAGTGCGCAATGTGCCCGTCCGCACCACCCATCTGGGCCGGGTGGCGGCGGTGAACGAGCTTTCCCGCCAGATCGCCGCGGGGGGCCTCACGCTGGACGAGGCAGAGGCCCAGCTGGCCAGGGCCCAGCGCATCCCGTTCCCGAACGACTGGGTGCAGCTGGCGGCAGGGCTTTCCGGCGCGTTCTGTTTTGCCATGATCTTTGGCGGCACTCTCCGGGCCGGGCTGGCGGCAGCCGTGGCGGGCCTTGCCGCCAACGGCTACCTGCTGCTGTGCGAGCGGCTCCACCTGCCGGGCGGTTTCCGGAAGATCACCACGGCTTCCCTCATCACGCTGGTCTGCCTGCCGCTCTGTCATCTGCTGGGCACCGAGGCCAGCCATGCCATCATCGGCACTTTGATGATCCTGACGCCCGGTATCGCCTTTACCATGGGCATCCGGGATTTTGTGCAGGGCGATTACCTCTCCGGCACCATCCGGATGATCGACGCCCTGCTGGTGGCCGCCTGCATCGCCATCGGCACCGGTTTTGTGCTGTGGTGCTATTCTCTGCTGACGGGGGTGAACATTGCATGAGTCTGCTGACCAACGCGGTCATTGGCACGCTGGTGGCCCAGTTTTTCCTCGCAGCGGCGGGCACGTTGAGCTTTGCCATCCTGTTTGCCTGCCCTCGGCGGCTGCTGCCTTACTGCGCGCTGGTGGGCGGTGTAGGCTGGCTGGTGTACGAGCTGGCTGTCCTGCTGGGGGCCGACAGCACCACCGCTTCCCTGCTGGCCGTCATCCCCCTGACGCTGCTCACCCGGGTGCTGGCCATCCTGCTCAAAGCCCCGGTAACGGTCTTTCTGCTGACGGGCATCTTCCCGCTGGTGCCGGGAGCCGGCATCTACTACACGGCTTATTATTTTATCCAGAGCAACAACGCGCTGGCCCTTTCCAATGGTATTTCCACTTTTAAAATCGCCGTCGTGCTGGCCACTGGCATCGCGCTGGTGCTGGGCATCCCCCTGCCTCACCGCAGGCGTTGAGTGCGTGTTTTCTCATTCATCCGCATATATACATTCATTTCCATCCCTTTTCTGCATAATTGTTTGCAAATCGGTTTCAATTTTACGGAATTTTTGCACAACGCTTGACTTTTGATTTTGTACAATCTATACTAAGTTCACTTCCCAAAGTTTCGATGAATCGCATCGTGTTGGGAGCTGTAAGATTATACAATCAACAGAGGAGTGTTTGAATATGAAAAAGATTACTCGCCGCAGCTTTATGGCTGCCGCTGGTCTGACCGTTGCCGCTCTGGCTCTGACTGCCTGCGGTGGTTCCTCCAGCACTGCTTCTTCCGCTGCCGCATCTTCCGTTGCTTCCAGCGCCGCTGCTTCTTCTGAGGCTGCTTCCGCTGCCGCCACCGAGCTGACCACCGTTGAGGCCGGCAAGCTGACCATGGCTACCAACGCCGCATTCCCTCCGTACGAGATGACCACCGATGCGGGCGAGTTTGAGGGCATCGACATCGAGACCGCTCAGGCCATCGCTGACAAGCTGGGTCTGGAGCTGCAGATCGATGACATGGACTTTGACGCCGCGCTGCTGAGCGTGCAGCAGGGCAAGGCCGATATCGTCATGGCTGGCGTGACCGTGACCGACGAGCGCAAGGCTGTGATGGACTTCTCCGACAGCTATGCCACCGGCATCCAGTCCATCATTGTGCCCGAGGGCTCTGACATTGCTTCCCCCGATGATCTGGCTGGCAAGAAGATCGGCACTCAGCGCGGCACCACCGGCTACATCTACTGCTCTGATGACTTCGGCGACGAGAACGTTGTGGCTTACGACGACGGTCTGACCGCTGTGCAGGCTCTGAACAACGGCCAGGTGGACGCTGTGGTCATCGACAACGCTCCTGCCAAGGAGTTCGTGGCCGCCAACCCCGGCCTGGTCATTCTGGACACCAGCTACGCTGAGGAAGATTACGCCATCGGCGTGGCAAAGGGTTCCTCTCTGAAGGACGCTGTCAACGCTGCTCTGGAAGAGCTGAAAGCGGACGGCACCCTGCAGTCCATCGTGGACAAGTACATCACCGCTGAATAATCAGCTGCTGTACCACAAGAACCACGGGGAGGCGGTCTCTTTTGGGGCTCCTCCCCTTTTTTAGAAAAATAAGGTTACAAAAATCTGACAAAATCGGAAAGTGAGGATGCGAATGGCTGCTCAATACGAACTGCTCAAAGAGCTGCTCAACAGCGGTACCAAGCTCAACTTCGGGCAGGAGTTCTTTTTCAAGTTTTATCAGGCCTTTATCCTGAAAGACCGCTGGATGCAGTACATCCAGGGCGTAGGCACCACATTGCTGGTCACCGCCATGGCGCTGGCGCTGGGCATCGTGCTGGGCAGCGTGGTGGCTCTGGTACGTGTGGCCCACGACCAGCAGCGCCCCAACCACCGCAACCCCGTGCTGGGCTTCTTCAATGCCATCTGCGAGGTGTACACCACCATCATCCGCGGCACGCCCATGATGGTGCAGCTGCTCATCATGAGCATGGTCATTTTTTCCAACAGCCGCAACTTTACCATGGTGGGCGCGCTGACGCTGGGCATCAACTCCGGCGCTTATGTCTCAGAGATCATCCGCGGCGGCCTGATGGCCGTGGATCCCGGCCAGATGGAAGCCGGCCGCAGCCTGGGCCTGAATTACATAACCACCATGGTGGTCATCATCATCCCGCAGGCCATCCGTGCCGTGCTGCCGGCCCTGGGCAATGAGTTCATCGTCCTGCTGAAAGATACCTCCCTGATCACGACCATCGGCGGCAAGGAGCTGCTGTATGCCGCGCAGGGCATTATGAACCGTACCTATGAAGCCATGTACCCGCTGCTGGGCGTTGCATTGATCTATCTGCTCCTGGTCATGCTGTTCACCCGGCTGCTGGCAAAGTTTGAGAGGAGGCTGGCACAAAGTGACCGATAAAATTCTGGAAGTCCGCGGCCTGACCAAAACCTACGGCGGCGAGAAGCTCAAAGGCGACAAAAAGGCCACCCCCACGCTGGATGTCCTCAAGGGCATCGACATTGACATTTACCGCGGCGATGTGGTCTGCCTGATCGGCCCCTCCGGCTGCGGCAAATCCACGTTCCTGCGCTGCCTGAACCGGCTGGAGATCCCCACCGGCGGCAGCATCAAATTTGAGGGTGTGGAAGTGGACGAAGCCCACATTGACTCTGTGCGCCAGAAGATGGGCATGGTGTTCCAGCACTTCAACCTCTTCCCCCACCTGACCGTCAAGCAGAACCTCTGCCTGGCCCCGGAATTGCTCAAGCTCAAGAACAAGCAGGAGGCCTCCGCCCGTGCCGACGAGCTGCTGGCCCGCGTGGGCCTGTCCGATAAGGCCAATGTCTTCCCCAAGAGCCTTTCCGGCGGCCAGAAGCAGCGCATTGCCATCGCGCGGGCCCTGGCCATGGACCCGGACGTCATCCTGTTGGACGAGCCTACCTCCGCCCTGGACCCGGAGATGGTCGGCGAAGTGCTGGAGCTGATGAAAGAGCTGGCCCACACCGGCATCACCATGCTGGTGGTCACCCACGAGATGGGTTTTGCGCGCGAAGTTTCCAACCGTGTCATCTTCATCGATAATGGCCGCATCCAGGAGGATGAACCCCGCAGGAGCTGTTCTCCAACCCCAAGCACCCGAGACTGAAAGCATTTTTGTCCAGGATGTTGTAACGAGCAAAAAAATACTCCGTGCAAATGCACGGAGTATTTTTTTGCTCGTTTTTTCCTCAGAACGAACCACCCGACGAGCCGCCGAAGCCGTCGCTGTCGGTGGAGGAGCCGCCGCCGGAAGATTTTTTCTTCCTCGGGTCATAGACGCGGGTCTGCGTGGTGTGGGTGTAGACATCCCGCTTGACCCGGAGCTTGAGGCCGGGCATGTAATCGTCCGCCTCGGTCTTCTCCTTGGCCGTCTTCATCTGGTGGTAGAACACCAGGCAGACACCTGCCGCAATGGCCGCCGGGATCCCAATGACAAAGAGGAGGCCCTCGGCGCCCAGGTCGTTGTCCACATCAATGGGCTCGCCATGCTCGGCATAGTAGTCCAGCGTGTAATCTGCCATCTCGATGTAGGTGCGGGCCGCCCCGGCCCAGTCGCCGTCCGAGAGCTGGGGGACGATGTCGTCCTCCATCTGCTCAATGCGGTAATCGGTAAAGGCCGTGACACCGCCGCCATAGGTGATGGTGACATACTTGCGGGAACCCACCGCCAGCAGGAAGAGGATGCCGCTTTTGCCCTCACCGCTGCCAAGACCGTTGTTTACATAATAATTCTTGGCAAAATCCCGTTGGTTGGCATCGCCGATGTCGTTGACCACAAGGAAATAGACGTCGCAATCGTGGCCGCTGGAAGCCGCTTCCGCGCTCTGTTCCAGCTCGTTGTAGGTATCGGCATCAAACAGGCCCATCTCGTCCCGGACGAGGGGAGCCGCCGCCATACCGGGCAGAGCCAGCACCGCAAGCATCAGCAGAGCGGCCAGAAAAGCACAGCACTTTTTATAACAGTTTGTTTTACACATCCGATTTTTCATTTTGCGCTCACACCCCTTCAGCTGTACAGAAACAGTGCCAGAAGGACCATGAGCGGCAGACTGATGCCCGCAAACCAGGCAGCGACCCGCTTGGGGTCCACGGGCAGGTCGCCGATGAGCTTGCCGGTCTGGCCGTTCATGGCAAAGAGGAAGTCCTGCTCCTTCCAGCGGGTGTGGAGCATCCAGACCGGCAGCAGGGCGTAGTGCGCCTTGCGGATGTCGATGTTGATGTTCTCCGCCTTGGTGTGTACCTCAGAGTAGCCGTCAATGGTCTCCCGCAGGGCCGCACGGGTGGTGTTTTCCATCCGGCGGGTGGCCCGGGGCAGACACTTTTCCTCGTCCTCGTCGTAACGGTCGGCCAGAAAGCCGGGCAGGTAGGCCGTGGAGAACGGCTGGAGGGCGCTGTAATCGAAGGGCTCGATGGCGTCCATATGGGCATCCGGCATCTTGCTGGAGCCGTCCACCGGCACCCGGACAAAGTCGGCGTCGCCCACGCGGGCCACATTGTAGTGCTGGGTATTGGTGACGACGTAATCCCCCTCGCGGTGGCTCTCGGTCACTTCGCCCTCATAAGCACCCCGGGCATCGGCAGTGGCGTCGTAGAGCCAGAACGGCACATACACGCCCTGGATCTCTTCGACGTGGTTCTGCTCTTTGAACGCCTTTGGCAGGAACTTTTTGCCCTTGTAGTATTTGTTCAGGTTCTGCACGGCTGCCTTGCGATCCAGCTTGAATGGGATGATGTACTCCGGCTTGAGCTTGCCGGAAAGCTGTCCGCCCAGCACGGTGGGGTTGCCGCAGTAGGGGCAGGTGGTGGCAGCGGTGGTACCGTCGCAGACCAGCTCGGCCCCGCAGGAAGAGCAGGTGCGGCTGGTGAGGCCGGCGGCTTCCTCCTCGCCCCAGACGGGGCCCTGGGGCCGCTGCCGGGCGGCGGTGTCAGAGGCTTTCTGCTTGTCTGCATAAAGGGCCTCCACCTCCTTGACCTCATAGGTGGAGCCGCAGTAATCACAGACCAGTTTGCCCGTGGCGCTGTCGAACCGCAGCGGGCCGGTACAGGCCGGGCACTGGTAATTGGTGGTTTCATTCGGCATGGTTCATTCCCCCTTATGCCCCAAAGGGCTTGCCGCATTCCGGGCAGAACTTGGGCAGCCGGGTGGGGTCGTCAGGCTTCCAGCCGCAGTTGGCGCACTGGGCCGCCGGGCGGGGTTTGCCGCACTCGGAGCAGAACTTGCCGCTGTTCTTGGTGCCGCAGCTGCACACCCAGACCGTGGGTGCCTCCGGCTTGGGAGCACCACAGGCCGTGCAGAATTTGCCCGTGTTGCCGCTCTGGCCGCAGGCACACTTCCAGCCCGCGGCGGGAGCCGGAGCGGGCTGTGCCGCCGCCTGCCGGGCCCCCATTTGGTAGAGCGTCTGAGCGTCAGCTCCGCCCGCAGCGGCAGCCGCGTTCACGCCCATAAAGGCCATGGCCGGGCCCGCGCTGGTGTTGGCGGCAGCGGCCCGCATGGCGTCGCCCTGGGCACCCACAAGATGGGCAGCGCCCCGGGTGGGGTCCATGTAGGCGGCATCCCGCTGCATGGCCTTGAGCATGGCCTCGTCTTCCTCGCTGGCCTTGACGCCGGACACGCCGAGGGAGACGATCTCAATGCCGCGGAGGTTCTTCCACTTGGCGGAGAGCACCTCGTTGAGGGCGTCAGCCATTTCCATGGTATGGCCGGGCAGAGCCGAGTAGCGGATGCCCTGCTCGCTGATCTTGGCAAAAGCCGGCTGCAGGGCCGTCAGCAGCTCGGTCTTGAGCTGGCTGTCCAGCGTCTCGCGGAGATAGGCGTTTTCCACATTGCCGCAGACATTGGTGTAAAACAGGATGGGGTTGGTGATGCGGTAGCTGTACTCGCCAAAGCACCGGATGCTGATGTCCATGTCGATGCCGGCCCGCTGGTCCACCACCCGGAACGGCACCGGGCTGGGGGTGCCGTATTTGTTGCCGGGCAGCTCCTTGGTGTTGATGTAGTAGATCCGCTGGTCGGTGGCTTCCTGGCCGCCAAAGGCAAAGCGCTTGCCCATCTCGGCAAAGGCGTCATCAATATTCTTGGCCAGCCCGCCGCTGAGCAGGGAGGGCTGGGTGCCGGTGTTATAGGTGTACTCGCCGGCCTCGGCGCAGAGGTCCACCACCTTGCCCTGCTCCACGATGAGGGCGCACTGGCCCTCGGCCACCGCCACGATGGAGCCATCGGTGATGATGTTCTCACTGCCATGGCGGTTGGCAGAGCGGCCGCTCTGCTTTTTCTCGCCTTTGACGGCCAGCACCTCCGCCGGGAGAGCGCTGCAATAAAAGTATTCCTTCCACTGGTCGCCCATCACTCCGGATGCTGCACCCAATGCCGCTTTGACAAGACCCATAAGCCATATCTCCTTTTTGCGCCTGCTTCTGATTTTTGCAGGCGTTTTGTTCAGTATAGCATACCGGACGGAAATTGTATAGCAAATCGACTCTTGCAATTTGGAGCCGACGGGTGTAGAATATGGGCGTCAACACAAATACAGGGGAGCTTGTAAAGCAGGCTGAGAGGAAGTACCCAAACTTCGACCCTTTCACCTGATGCGGATAATGCCGCCGTAGGAAGTCATAACGTCGAAGTGCATACTTTGAAGATATGGATTTTTACAGGAGACACCGTAACAGGCGTCTCCTGTTTTTGTTTTGCCGTATTTTGCAAAGGAGGCATCTTCATGAAAAATCTCTCAGTGAAAAAACTCGCTCTGGCGGGAATGTTCTGCGCGCTTGCCGTGGTGGGCAGCGTGTTCAGCTTTCCCATCTTTGGCAGCAAGTGCGCCCCGGTACAGCACATGGTCAACATCCTGTGCGCCGTGCTGCTGGGCCCTTACTACGGGGTGGGCGTGGCCTTTGTGGCCTCCCTGCTGCGCAACCTGCTGGGGCTGGGCAGCCTGATGGCATTCCCCGGCAGCATGTTTGGGGCTTTGCTCTGCGGGCTGACCTACCATAAGGCAAAGCAGCTGCTCCCCACGCTGGTGGCGGAGGTGTTTGGCACCTCCATCCTGGGCGGGCTGTGCGCCTACCCGGTGGCCATCCTGCTCATGGGCAAGAGCGCCGGTGACATCGCGTTCTACGCCTACATCATCCCGTTCCTGGTCTCCACGGCCGGCGGTGCCGTCATTGCGGGCGTGCTGCTGTTCAGCCTGCAGCGTTCGGGCGCGCTGCACTCCATGCAGGCCAGCCTGACCTGAATTTTGCCAAAGGAGCTGTGTTATGAACTGTACCGCTGAGATGCTGCGGCTTTATGCCGTGACGGACCGCGCCTGGGTCGGCAGACAGACCCTGCCCCAGCAGGTGGAAGCCGCTCTGAAAGGCGGAGCCACCTGCGTTCAGCTGCGGGAAAAACACCTGGACGACGCCGATATGCTGGCCGAGGCAAAAACAATTTCCGCCCTCTGCAGCGCGTACCATGTCCCGTTCATCCTCAATGACAATGTCCCGCTGGCAAAGCTGTGCGGTGCGGACGGCGTGCATGTGGGGCAAGACGACCTGAGCGCCGCCGAGGCCCGCCGCCTGCTGGGCCCGGACAAGATCATCGGCGTGTCGGCCCACAATGTGGCGGAGGCCAAAAAGGCTTTTGCGGACGGGGCCGACTATCTGGGCTGCGGGGCCATGTTTCCCACCCACACCAAGACGGACACCAACGTGATCTCCCGTCAGGTGCTGGCGGATGTGTGCGCCAGTGTTCCCATCCCGGTGGTGGCCATCGGCGGCATCCACAGGGAGAACCTGCTCCAGCTTGCCGGCTGCGGAGAGGCCGGCATCGCCGTCATCAGCGCCATCTTTGCACAGCCGGATATCGAAGCCGCGTGCAGAGAGCTGCGCGAGATGGTCCGGAAACTGTAACTCCTTTCGTCATCGCCCGCGCGATGACACCTCCCTCAGGGAGGGAGGCAGAAAGGCCCCCTCTATGAGGGAGCTGCCGCCAAAGGCGGCTGGAGGAGTCCGCGGCAGATTGGGGGCACCACCTTTTGCCGCGCTATAAAATTCATGCAAAGGAGATTTTTCATGAAGACCGCATTATCCATCGCAGGAAGCGATTGCAGCGGAGGCGCCGGAATCCAGGCTGATCTCAAAACCATGACCCTGAACGGTGTGTTTGCCATGAGCGCCATCACCGCGCTGACGGCCCAGAACACCACCGGCGTTTCCGGCATCCTTGAAGTTTCCCCTGCCTTCCTCGCACAGCAGATCGACGCGGTGTTTCCCGACATCCGCCCCGACGCCGTCAAGATCGGGATGGTATCTTCCGCCCCGCTCATTGCGACGATCGCCGAGCGGCTGCGTTTCTATCAGGCCCGGCACATCGTGGTGGACCCCGTCATGGTGGCCACCTCTGGCTCCCGCCTGATGGAAACGGACGCCGTCCGCTCCCTGCGGGAGCAGCTGTTCCCGCTGGCCGAGGTCATCACCCCCAACCGGCAGGAGGCCGAAGTGCTCTCCGGCCGTCCCATCCACAGCCGGGAAGAGATGCTGGCCGCCGCCCGCGCCATCGCGTTTGACTGCCATTGCTCCGTACTGCTCAAGGGCGGCCACAGCGACACCGACGCGGATGATCTACTGGTGGAGGCCGACGGCACCGAGATCTGGTTCGCGGGGAGGCGGATCGCAAACCCCAACACCCACGGCACGGGCTGCACCCTGTCCAGCGCCATTGCGGCGAACCTCGCCAAGGGGTATTCCCTGCCGCAGGCCATCGCGCGGGCCAAAGGCTACATCACCGCCGCCCTTTCCGCCGGGCTGGACCTGGGCGCTGGCTCCGGCCCGCTGGATCACACGCTGGGCGGCAAGGACATTTTTACATGGATGAACGGCGCACCGGACGCCATTCAGGAATAAATCGAGAGAGTTCAACTTGGAGGATTTATCGTATGCAGACTTACACCACACAGATGGACGCCGCCCGCAAGGGCATCGTGACCCCCGAAATGGAGGTCGTGGCCAAGAAAGAGTACCGCACCACCGAAGAGATCCGGCAGTGGGTCTCGGAGGGCAAGGTGGCCATCCGCGCCAACAAGCACCACACCTGCCTGGACCCCCAGGGCGTGGGCAGCATGCTGCGCACCAAAATCAACGTGAACCTGGGCGTCTCCCGCGACTGCAAGGACTATGACATCGAGATGCAGAAAGTGATGAGCGCCGTCAACATGGGTGCCGAAGCCATCATGGATCTTTCCAGCCATGGCAACACCCAGCCGTTCCGCCAGAAGTTGACCCACGAGTGCCCTGTCATGATCGGCACGGTGCCCGTGTATGACTCTGTCATCCACTACCAGCGCGACCTGGCCACCCTGACGGCACAGGATTTCATTGATGTGGTCCGCCTGCACGCAGAGGACGGCGTGGACTTTGTCACCCTGCACTGCGGCATCACCCGCAAGACCATTGACCAGATCCGCAAGCATAAACGGAAGATGAACATTGTCAGCCGCGGCGGCTCCCTGGTGTTTGCCTGGATGTGCATGACCGGCAACGAGAACCCGTTCTACGAGCACTTTGACGAGATCCTGGACATCTGCGAAGAGCACGATGTGACCATCTCTCTGGGCGACGCCTGCCGCCCCGGCTGCCTGGCCGACGCCACCGATGTCTGCCAGATCGAAGAGCTGGTGCGTCTGGGCGAGCTGACCAAACGCGCCTGGGCCCACAATGTCCAGGTCATGGTGGAGGGCCCGGGCCATGTGCCTCTGAACCAGGTCGCCGCCAATATGGAGGTGCAGAAGAGCATCTGCATGGGTGCTCCGTTCTACGTTCTTGGACCGCTGGTGACCGACATTGCCCCCGGCTACGACCACATCACGGCGGCCATCGGTGGTGCCGTGGCTGCCGCCAGCGGTGCAGCGTTCCTGTGCTACGTCACCCCGGCGGAGCACCTGGCCCTGCCCAATGTGGATGACGTCAAGCAGGGCATCGTGGCCTCCAAAATCGCCGCCCACGCCGCCGACATCGCCAAGGGCATCCCCCACGCCCGCGACATCGACGACAAGATGGGCGACGCCCGCCGTGTGCTGGACTGGGATGCGCAGTTCGCCTGCGCCCTCGACCCCGAGACCGCAAAGGCCATCCGTGACGCCCGCCTGCCCGAGGATGACCACAGCGACACCTGCTCCATGTGCGGCAAGTTCTGCGCCGTCCGCAGCATGAACAAGGCTCTGGCCGGCGAGTACATCGACATCCTGTAAGCCTGCCGTTTCAACACGCGTTTTTCTTCCTTTCCCCCGCCCGGCTTTGCTCTGCCGGGCGGTTTTATTTTCTCTGCAAAAAAGTACCGCGAAATTTGCAAAAAGCAGTTGACAAAACCAGCCGCCCATGCTAAAATAATTGAGTCGTCCGGCTTGGCCGGGCACTCAAAAGAATATGGGCGTGTTCCCGAGTGGCCAATGGGGACAGACTGTAAATCTGCTGCTTTTCAGCTTCGGTGGTTCGAATCCACCCGCGCCCACCAAGAGAACGCTTGTGTAGAAATACACGAGCGTTTTTCTTTTGCACAAACAGCAAACTCACGCAAGCGGGTGGATTCGAACAGGGCGGCGGTGCAAAGCACCGTAAGCAATCAGCCCAGTGCAACGACGACGACCACTGCCTGCGGCAGAAACAGGGAGGAGTTGTTGGGGCCGCGTTCTGATTTTTCAAAGCCTCGCCAAGAGGCTGTGGAAAAATCAGCAAACGCAACCCGTTGCTGTTGCTTAGCCCGCGGGTCTGGAGTTTAGGAACGTCTACCGTGACAGCTTCTCCTGGCGGGAAAGCCAGCAGGGCACAAAAACCACAACTCCCCCGCTCGGCGCGTTTCCACGCCGGGCGAGGGAGGCCAGCTTTTTCCAGAAAAATTATCCTTTCATCGGCACAAAACCGACTAAGTCCTTGACGACCTCACCGCCAATGATGAGGCCCGCCACCGACGGCACAAAGGCGTTGGAGCCGGGGACAGAGCGGCGGATGGTGCACTTGCGCTGGGTGCCCGGAGGGCAGATGCAGTGGTCCTTGCAGCTGATGGAATCATCCTCAATGGGGGTCATGACGGGCTCCTTGGAGTAGACGACTTTCAGGTGCTTGATGCGGCGCTTACGGCACTCGGTGCGCATAACCTTGGCCAGCGGGCAGACGGAGGTCTTGTAGATGTCCGTCACCTCAAAGCGGGTGGGGTCCATCTTGTTGCCGGCACCCATGGCGCAGATGATGGGCACACCGGCCTCTTTTGCCTTGACCACCAGCGCGATTTTCCCCGTAACGGTATCAATGGCATCCACGACGTAATCATACTGGGTGAAATCGAACTGATCCTGCGTCTCCGGAGTGAAGAACGTCTTGTAGGTGGTCACTTTGATGTTGGGGTCGATATCGTGGATGCGTTCTGCGGCCACATCCACCTTATACTGGCCCACCGTCTTGCGGGTGGCCACGATCTGGCGGTTGAGGTTGGTGAGGCAAACCTTATCGTCGTCGATCAGGTCCAGCGCTCCCACGCCGCTGCGGGCCAATGCCTCCACGGTATAGCCACCCACACCGCCGATGCCAAACACAGCCACTCGACAGTGGTGTAATTTTTCCATTGCCTCTGCACCCAGCAACAGCTGCGTGCGGGAATATTGATCCTGCATAATTTCTCCTTATCTCTCTACACTCGTGATCGTCCCGCCGCCCAGGACGACATCCCCCTGATACAGCACCACGGCCTGGCCGGGGGTAGGGGCACGCTGGGGCTGGTCAAATTCCAGCCGGAAACCACCCTCCGCGGGGGAAAACGGTGGCAGGCTGTTCCACCTGATGGTACCGGGTGCGGGCGGTTACCCGCAGCGGCTCCGTCAGCCCCGGGACGCTGATCCAGTTGACCTCGTCCGCATAGACGACGCGGTCAAACAGGGCATCCTCCGGGCCGACTGTGACGGTGTTGGCCTGCATATCCTTGGCGCAGACATAGACCGGTGCCCCCATAGCAAGGCCCAGCCCCTTGCGCTGACCGATGGTGTACCGGACAGCTCCCTGATGGGTGCCCACCCGGCTGCCGTTTTCATCGAGGAAATCGCCGGGAGGATAATGCTTTCCCGTGAAGTCCTCCATGAACTTGGCGTAATCCCGGTCGGGCACAAAGCAGATGTCCTGGCTGTCGTGCTTGCGGGCGTTGATGAAGTGCCGCTTCTCCGCAATCTCCCGCACCTCGGTCTTGTGCAGGCCGCCCAGCGGCAGGCGGACCCGGGCCAGCTGCTCCTGGGTGAGGTTGTACAGCACATAGCTCTGGTCTTTGCCCTCGTCCAGTCCCTTTTTCAGGAGCCAGCGGCCCGTGGCCTCGTCCTGCTCCACCCGGGCATAATGGCCCGTGACCACATAGTCGATGCCGTGGGCGTCGGCCCAGCGGAGCAGATGGTCAAATTTCATATACTTGTTGCAGTCGATGCAGGGGTTGGGCGTGCCGCCCGCCTCATACACCCGGATGAATTTCTCGATGATCTTCTCCCGGAAATCGGCGGTGAAATCCACCACCTCATAGGGGATGTCCATGGCAAACGCCACCTCAGCGGCATCCTCGATATCCCGTTCCGAGCAGCAGGTGTGGAAACCGGACTGTCCCAGCGTCTCGTTGCGGGTAAGCCGCATGGTAACGCCCGTGCACTCACAGCCCGCCTGCTGCATCAGCCATGCCGCCACCGAGCTGTCCACGCCTCCGCTCATGGCAATGAGCGCCTTGGGCTGGTTCTGTGTCTCTGTCATGCAAATACTCCTGTCGTGTTCAACATACCAAGTCAGTAGTTATAATACTACCGCACAATTTTTCGCTTGTCAAGTCGTGCAAAATCACGGATCCAATTCTATTTTCACCGCTGCCAGCAGGGCTTTCCGTTCGTTGGGGAGCTGCCCGGTGATGACGGCTTCCAGCAAAGCCTCCAGCTGTCCGCGCAGGCCTGGGCCGGGCTTTGCGCCCAGCGCCATCAGGTCCCGGCCATTGACGGCCAATTGCCCCACCCGGCAGCAGGCGTTTTCCGCTTGCAGCCGGCCTGCTGCCGTTTGCAGGGCCGCAAAGGCAGCCGCCTGTTCCGGCCTGTGGGCCGCGCAGAGAGCCAGCAGACGGCGGAGGGGATCCGGCTCCAGCCGGCCCAGCAGGCGCCTGGCCTGGATCGCCCGGGCAGCCGTTTTTTCTTCCGGAACCAGCCCGGCCTCCCGGACAAGGGTGGTCACTTCCTCGATGAGGGCATTGGAACAGCGCAGCTGTTTGAGCGCTTTCCGTGTTCCCTGCTCCCCCAGCGGGAGCAAAAGTGCCGCCAGCCGGGCGGACACCTCCGGCAGGCCTTCGGGCAGGGTGTCGATGATGGCCCGGGCCGCTTCAAACCGCGGGGCGTTTTCCGGCGTGAACAGCTCCGGCAGCACCACCGCAAAAACGGCGGGCTCCATCCACGTTCCGGGCTTGGGCGCTGCCAGCAGGCGGGTCAGTTCCTCCGTGATACGCTCAGTGGAGACGCAGTCCAGATGGGCGCAGAGCTCCCGCGCCGCCTGCCCGGTAGCCGGGTCGATTTCAAAGCCAAACCGCGCCGCGAACCGGTAGAGCCGCAGGATGCGGAGGGCATCCTCGGTAAAGCGCTGGCGGGGCACGCCCACAGCCCGGACAAGGCCCCGGGCCAGGTCTTTCTGCCCGCCAAAGGGGTCGATAAGCCCCTCCTCGGCGCTGTAGGCCATGGCGTTGATGGTAAAATCCCGCCGGGCCAGGTCTTCTTTCACGTCCGGCACAAAAGCCACGGAATCCGGGTGGCGGCCATCCGAGTAGCTGCCCTCGGTGCGGAAAGTCGTCGTCTCGTAGAGTTTTCCACCATATTTGACCGTCACGGTGCCGTGCTGTAACCCCGTTGGGATGCACTGCTCTTTCCCGAATCGATCCAGCACCTGCCGGGGCAGGGCGCTGGTGCAGAGGTCCCAGTCGTGGGGCGTAAGACCCAGAAGGCTGTCCCGGACGCAGCCGCCCACGGCGTAAGCCGTATAGCCTGCCTCGTGCAGGGCATCCAGCAGGGCTGCCGCGCCGGGGTCCAGTTTGATTTTATGGTCAGCCATGGAGTTCCTCCTCGAATTGCAGGGTCAGCTGCTTGCCGTCAAAGCCGCACTCCGCCCGCGGGAACGCCCCCTGCGCAAAGTGCAGGCACTCCTCCGGCTCCGTGATCATGGGCGAATAGTGCACCAGCCAGAGCCGCTTTGCCCCGGCCCGGGCGGCGAGGGCCGCGCTCTGCCCAAATGTGCTGTGACCGTACTGTTTTGCCTGGGCTTCCTGCTCCGGCTCCGCATAGGTGGCATCGCAGAGGAGCAGGTCGGCGTCCTGAGCCACTGCCTCCAGCGCCGGGCAGGGAGCCGTATCCCCGGAGAAGACGAATTTCAGCCCCCGGCGCGGCGGGCCCAGCACCTCTGCCGGGGTCACTTCCCACTCCCTCACCTGTACCGTCTCTCCGTGCTGTAATTTTTTCCAGTCTGCCACAGGCACGCCCAGCGCCCGGGCCTTTTCGGGCAGGAATCGTCCGGCCCGGGACAGCGTGAGCGCATACCCCCGGCTGGGCACCCGGTGCCGTGTGGGGATGGGCAGCAGCTGTGCCCCCGCAGGCCAGCCAAAGGCCGCAAGGTCTATGGGGTCTTTGTCCAGCTGCCGGGCCCGGATGGGATACGGCAGCGGCCCGGTCAGGGTGCGCAGGGCAGGCCAGATGGCATCCAGCCCGGCAGGCCCGTAGAGCGCCAGCGGGCGGGTACGGCCCTGACAGCCCAGCGTCTGCAGCAGCCCCGGCAGACCAAAGATATGGTCGCCATGGTAATGAGTCAGGCAGATCGCGTCCAGCTTCATCAAATTGACCCCGGCCCGGCGGGCGGCGGCCTGGGTGCCCTCGCCGCAGTCAAACAGCAGGCTGTGGCCCACGCATTCGGCTGCCGCCGCTGTCAGTGCCCGGTCCGGCAGGGGCATGGTGGCCGCCGTGCCCAGCAGTGTAATGGTCAGCATACAAACTCTCCCCACAGAAAAATCATTCAGCTATAGTGTACCACACTTGCGTCCCGCGCACAATCGCCGCCCGTGGTGCATACCATGGGGCAGCAACACAAAACAAGGAGGGAGCGCCATGCAGCGCAAACGTCCACCCCCGGCCCAGCGGCAGATCTGGACCATTCTGCTCATTTTTGCTCTTCTGGTACTGTTCGTGCTGGCGGCAGGAACCAGCTGCACCGCTAACCCGCACCTGTACGGCGGGCGGGGGCTGGTGGTGTTCCTGCCCGCTTCCACAACGCCCAGCAGCATCCTGGCGCCGTTTTAGAGCAATTCAGGACTATGAAGTATTACTTTTGTGTCCTGAATCAAAACTTTTTTAAAAAACGTGTTGACAACCAAATATAAATTTGTAACGTACAAAAGAGCGGCTGCTTCGCAGCCGCTCTTTTGCTTTTGACTTTGTTGCACGAAACGACACAAAAGGAAGAATATAGGAGAAAAATGGAACGTTTCTCGCAAAACGGGGGACATTCTGCCAGAGAGCTTCCGCCGGGGAATCACTCGCCGCGGACAGCCGCGAAACCTGCCTCGAGGTCGGCGATGATATCGTCGATGTGCTCGGTGCCGATGGACAGGCGAATGGTGTTCTGGTAGATCTGCTGTTCGGCCAGCTCCTCATCGTTCAGCTGGCTGTGGGTGGTGGAAGCCGGGTGGATGACCAGGCTCTTGACGTCGGCAACGTTGGCCAGCAGGGAGAAGACTTTCAGGTTGTCGATGAACTTGAACGCTTCCTCGCGGCCGCCCTTGATGTTAAAGGTGAAGATGGAAGCGCCGCCGTTGGGGAAATACTTCTCATACAGGGCGTGATCCGGGTGATCGGGCAGAGAGGGGTGGTTGACTTTCTCGACCTGCGGATGATTTGCCAGGAACTCCACGACTTTCTTGGTGTTCTCCACATGGCGCTCAATGCGCAGGCTCAGAGTCTCGGTGCCCTGCAGCAGCAGGAACGCGTTGAACGGAGAGATGGTAGCGCCGGTATCGCGCAGCAGGATGGCGCGGATATAAGTCACAAATGCAGCGGGGCCGGCTGCCTCAGCAAAGGAAACGCCGTGGTAGCTGGGGTTGGGTGCCGCAATGTTCGCATACTTGCCGCTGGCTTTCCAGTCGAACTTGCCACTGTCCACGATGATACCGCCCAGGGTGGTGCCGTGGCCGCCGATGAACTTGGTAGCGGAATGGACCACGATGTCCGCGCCGTGCTCAATGGGACGGATCAGGTACGGGGTGCCAAACGTGTTATCAATGACCAGCGGCAGGCCGTGCTTGTGAGCAATGGCTGCGATGGCGTCGATATCGGGGATATCACTGTTGGGGTTGCCCAGAGTCTCCAGATAGACCCTTGGTGTTGGGCTGGATGGCGTTCTCCACCTCGGCCAGGTCATGGGCATTGACAAAGGTGGTGGTGACGCCAAACTGGGTCAGGGTGTGCTCCAGCAGGTTGTAGCTGCCGCCGTAGATGGTCTTCTGGGCCACGATGTGATCCCCGGCCTGTGCCAGAGCCTCGATGGTGTAGGTGATGGCAGCGGCACCGGAAGCGGTCGCCAGAGCCGCCACGCCGCCTTCCAGGGCTGCGATGCGCTTCTCAAAAACGTTCTGGGTGGAGTTGGTCAGGCGGCCATAGATGTTGCCGGCGTCTGCCAGGCCGAAGCGGTCAGCCGCATGCTGGCTGTTGCGGAAGACATAGGAAGTGGTCTGGTAAATGGGCACCGCGCGGGAATCGGTAGCGGGATCGGCCTGCTCCTGGCCAACGTGCAGCTGAAGGGTCTCAAATTTATAGTTAGACATCGTATTTTTCTCCTCTATTTATACTTTTAGTATTACTTTTACTTACAAAAGCCCGGGAACTGATGTTTGCTCAGTACCCGGGCCTGAAATCCAGTTGTCGTTCCCTTTGGGCAGGGCTGCCGTTTCCGTTGGCCGTCACATTCGGGCGGCGGAGGGCAGTGCACAGCTTTGGGTCAGACAGATTCGTTCAGCCCGGGCGCTGTACATTCGCCCACAACGGAAGTTTGCATGGAGCAGTTCGTTCCAGATCAGCGTCATTTTGCTTGCCCTCCTTTCCGTCGTTTCACCCTTTTTCTTATTCCTACTTGGCTAGTGGTCTGGTGTGTCTGTAGTATATCCCCATCTACCTACATTGTCAATAGGTTAAGTTCAATTTTTTCAAAAAATTGGGGGCAGCTTTCCGGGGAGCGTTATGGGCAGGGAAAAAATTCAAGGCAGGATCAAGCTGGAAGCACCGTACCAATTAAGACGCGGCGCTTATCCTGGGCTTGTTCACGGAAATGTCATCCGGCTGCGGTATACTGATCCTGTAACACGCCTAAACCTCAGACCCGAAAGGATTTGTGCTATGAAATTTCTCTTCCGTATCCTCCGGCGGCTGGTCGGCTATCTGCTGGGGGTGCTGCTGGTGGCACTGATCGCCGCCGCGGCCACCTTTGGCTGGCAGGGGTACAAGCTCTACCAGAGCGCCGTGCAGGCCACCCCGCTGGAAACGCTCTACCAAAGCATCACGGCCCGGCCCAGCTTTGTGCCCTATGACCAGCTGCCCCAGACCTACATTGATGCCGTCCTCTCGGTGGAGGACAGCCGTTTTGTCCACCACCACGGCGTGGACCCGCTCTCCATCGCCCGGGCACTCTGGGCCGATCTGCGTTCCGGCACCCTGGCCGAGGGCGGCAGCACCATCACCCAGCAGCTGGCCAAAAACGTCTATTTCACCCAGGAAAAGCGGATGGCCCGCAAGGCGGCGGAGGTGTTTGCCGCGCTGGACATCGAGAAGCATTACTCCAAACAGGAAATTTTTGAGATGTACGTCAACACCATCTACTTCGGCAGCGGCTGCTATGGCGTGGCCGAGGCCGCCGAGGGGTATTTCAAGACAGATGCCGCCTCTCTGACCGATGCTCAGGCCGTGGTGCTGGCGGGCCTGCCGCAGGCCCCCTCGGTATATGCCTCCAGCCCGGCGCTGGCCCACAAGCGAGCCCGGGTGGTACTGCAGCGGATGGTGGACTGCCACAAGCTCACCCAGGATGCCGCCGCCCAGCTTTCCGCCGAGACAGACGTGATCCCGTTCATCACCCGCAGCATTGCCTGAAGATCCCGCAGCTCCCTGTAAAAAGGGGGCTGTTTTTTCTGCCCGGAAAATTTTCCAGGGCAAAAATGCAAAAAAGATTGCAATTTGGTATTGCAATCCGCGCCGAATGCGTGTATACTGTACTCCGCACCCAAAATGCAACCAATTTGCAATTTACGAGATGAAAGCGATTTTTCTGAGGAGTACCCATGGAGCTGTTTCTGGATGTTCTGGCCGAGAGCCTGGTTGATACCGCCAAGATGCTGCCGTTTTTGTTCTTGGCTTACCTGTTTATTGAATATGTGGAGACCCGCCACGGCGAGCGGATCGAAGCGCTGCTGGCCGGTGGCGGGCGCTGGGGTTTTGTACCGGGAGCCCTGCTGGGCTGTGTGCCCCAGTGCGGCTTCTCCGCCATTGCCTCCAACTTTTACGCCTCCCGGGTGGTGACGCTGGGCACGTTGATGGCGGTTTTCCTTGCCACCAGCGACGAAGCCATCCCCCTGCTGGTGTCCATGCCCGCTTACTGGGACAAGCTGGTTTTGCTGATGGTGCTCAAAGTGCTGTACGCCATCGCCGTGGGCTTTGGGCTGGATTTTGTCCTCCGTAAGGCCCTGCCCAAGGGGCTGCGGGGCGGCTACACCGGCCGTGCCGATGAGGTGGACTGCCACGAGGAACACGACGATGCGGAGGGCCGCCACCAGCCCATCTGGAAAGCAGCCCTCCGCCACACGCTGGAGATCTTCGTCTTCATTTTCGCGTTCAGCCTCGTGTTCGGCCTCATCGTGGAGGGTGTGGGCGAGGATGTCTTTGCCGACGTGCTGGGCCGGATGGGCTTTTTCCAGCCCGTGGTAGCCGCGCTGGTGGGCCTCATCCCCAACTGCGCCGCCAGTGTCCTGCTCACCCAGCTCTATGTCGAGGGTGCCCTGCGGTTCTCCAGCCTGGTGGCCGGCCTGTGCACCGGTGCAGGCGTGGGCCTGGCCGTGCTCTGGCGGGCCAACCCCTCCTGGAAGCAGAACCTTTTCATCACCGGCCTCACCTGGGCCTGCGGCGCGTTCCTTGGCGTTGCCATGCAGGTGGTGGTCGCGCTGGTGGGCTGATGCCGCGTAAAATTTAGTCTTACCGCCGTTTCGGGATGTCCCGGAGCGGCGTTTTGTGTTATACTGGGAGAAAGAATGAATTTTCAGGAGAAGACAGCCATGCAATACAAGCTTTTAGCCAGCGATTACGATAATACCCTTGTCCCCTTTGGGGAACACTTTCCCCGCCCGACGGTGGTCAAGGCCGTCAAGAAGATGCAGGCGGCGGGCGGCAAGTTCGTCCTCAGCACGGGGCGGGCCTGGTCGGCCGTGAACCGCAAGGGCCAGCTGGGCGGCATCCGGTTTGATTACGCCATCACCTGCAACGGTGCCTGCGTGCTGGACCGGGAGGGCCGCATCATTGCGGAGCACCCCCTGACCAACGAGGAGATGTACGCGCTGGTGGATTTCTGCGAGGATTACAACTATCCTTTGCAGTTCGATTTCAAGGACGGCTACTACGCCTACTGCGAGTACGATTACCTCAAGGCCTGCTACGACCACATGAACGCCCCGGGGCTGGAGTGCATCGACGGCGAAGATCAGGACCGCCACCTCATTGATATGCCCCACGCCGCCTTTGCCGTGCTGCCCCTGGCCGCGCTGGAGGAATTCAACAAAAAGTACGGCCACCTGGACCTGCACTGGATGCAGGTGGGCGGCGAGATGCCCGGCGGCTGGTGCTCGTTTGACATCGTGCGGGGCGGCATCGACAAGGGCGTAGGCCTGGCCGACCTGTGCGCCCGGATGGGCCTCACGCTGGACGACGCCGTGGCGGCAGGCGACTCTGCCAACGACATCGGGATGCTGAAAGCAGCGGGCCTCTCCTGCTGCATGGCCAACGGCACCCCGGAGGCCAAAGCTGCCGCCAAGCGGGTCATCGGGGATGTGCGGGAGGACGGCCTGGCCGCCCTCATCGAGGAGCTGTGGTTCGACGGCCCCAAAGCCGAGCCATCGGGTAAGACGCTCGGTTCCCCGTGGGAGGCCATGGAGGAGCAGAAATGAGCTTCGCGCCTGTATACGGGCCCTGCAGCCGGGCCTTGATTTTAGGCACCTGGCCCAGCCCCAAGAGCCGGGAGATGGCTTTTTACTACGGCCACCCGCAGAACCGCTTCTGGCCCATGCTGGCAGCCCTGACCGGGGAGCCCATACCCGCCCGGGAAGATATTGACGCCAAAAAGCAGCTCATCCTGCGCCATGGGCTGGCCCTCTGGGATACATTGGAGAGCTGCACCATCACGGGTGCCTCGGATGCTTCCATCAAAGATGTGGTGCCCAACGATATTGCCGCCCTGCTGGCGAAAGCTCCCATTGAGGCGGTGTTCTGCAACGGGGCCACGGCATACAAAATTTACTGCAAATATTTACAACCCATCAGTGGCATTGCCGCCGTCAAGCTGCCCAGCACCAGCCCCGCCAACGCGGCCTGCCGCCCGGAGAAGCTTCGGGAAGTATGGGGTGCCGCCTTAGCCGATTGGTTGATTAACGTATGATGGCAAACCTGTAAATTATTCATGAAACGCTTGCGTTTTTGCCAAAAAGCTTTATGATGGAGAGGAAAGGGGCTAAATTTCTTGAATGCCCCGGAAAAGGAGACGCTTCATGAGCAAGATCATCCGCACCCGGAAGCCCAGTGTCCTGCCGTATTACGCGGCGGCGCTGGTGTTCGTGGTGCTCTGCGCGGTGTGCTCCCGGTGTACAAACTCTGGGCACTGCTGGTGGCGCTGGGCGGCGCTGCCGCGGCGTTTGTCCTGGGGCAGAAATTCTGCCCGCCCCATGTGGTGGAACACGAGGTGCCGTTCCACACCGGGCAGGACGATGTGGACGCCATGCTAACCGATATCCAGCAAAAGCTCGATACCCTGCACGGCCTCAATGCTTCCCTGCCGGACCCGGCGCTCTCCGCCGCCATGGACCGGATGGAAAAGGCAGGCCGCTCCATCGTGGAAGCGGTCGAAGCCAACCCCGCCAAAGCCAAACAGGTGCGGCGCTTTGCCAACTACTATCTGCCCGATGCGGTGAACATTCTGCAGCAGTACGCCACGCTGGCGCGGCAGGGCGTCAAGGGCGAGAACGCCGCCGCCATCCGTACCGAAGTGGAACACAACGCGGCATCCATTGCCACGGCCTTTGAAAACCAGCTGGACGCCCTGTATGCCGCTGAGAGCATGGACCTCTCGGCAGACCTGACGGTTTTGCAAAACATGTTAAAGGGACAAGGCCTTTAACGCGTAGATTTGGAAAGGAAGGAATCCCCATGGCTGAGAACAACACTTTCAATTTTGATCTGGACGCACCCGCTACCCCCACCCTGACGCTGGACCCGGTGGAAGAAGCCGCTCCTGCCGAGGAAAAGAAGCCCGAGCCCGCCCCGGCCCCGGAAGAAGTCAAGCTGACCGCTGAGGAAAAGGCCATGGTGGACGCCTTTGCGCAGAAGATCGACATTACCAACAGCCAGCAGGTGCTGCAGTACGGCTCTGCCTGCCAGAAGAAGATCGGCGATTTCTCGGAGGCCGCTCTCGCCAAGGTGTCCACCAAGGACCTGGGCGAAGTGGGCAATATGATCACCGACCTGATCGGCGAGCTGAAGAGCTTTGACGCAGGCGAAGAGCAGCAGAAGGGCATTCTGGGTTTCTTCAAGAAAAAAGGCGACCAGATCGACAACCTGAAGACCAAGTACAACAAGGCCGAGACGAACGTGGAGAATATCCAGGGCATGCTGGAGGCCCATCAGGTGCAGCTGCTCAAGGACATCGCCATGCTGGACAAGATGTATGACCTGAACATGGCCTACTTCAAGGAGCTCAGCATGTATATCCTGGCCGGCAAAAAGAAGCTGGCTGACGTGCGTGCCAAGGAACTGCAGCAGGCCATGGACAAGGCCAAAGCTTCCGGCCTGCCGGAGGATGCCCAGGCCGCCCGCGACCTGTCCGACCAGTGCGAGCGGTTTGAGAAAAAGCTCTACGACCTGGAACTGACCCGGAACATCAGCCTGCAGATGGGCCCCCAGATCCGCCTGCTGCAGAACAACAACTCCATGATGGCGGAAAAGATCCAGTCCACCATCGTCAACACCATCCCCCTGTGGAAGAACCAGATGGTGCTGGCCCTGGGCCTGGCCCACAGCCAGCAGGCCATGCAGGCCGAGCGTGCCGTCACCGACATGACCAACGAGCTGCTCAAGAAGAACGCTGACGCCCTCAAGATGGGCACCCTTGAGACGGCAAAAGAGTCTCAGCGCGGTGTGGTGGACATCGAGACCCTGCAGCAGACCAACAAGAGCCTGATCGAGACGCTGGACGAGCTGAACAAGATCCAGACCGAGGGCCGCGCAAAGCGTGCCGCCGCCGAGCAGGAGCTGACCCGCATTGAGGATGAGCTCCGCGCCAAGATGATGGAAATTCGGAGCTAAACAGAAATGGCAAATGCAGATTTTTCCAAGCAAAGCAGCACCCAGGGCCCGCGCGGCTTTGACAGCGGCAGCTACCGTGAGGCAAAGCGCGCGGACGAGGATGCCCTGCACCTGACCCCTGCCCAGCAGAAGCTGGCAGTGCTGGAGAACAGGCTCCCCGCGGCCTTGCGCAATCGCGGCGCGGCACTGGTGCTGAGCATCGTCGTGATGCTGGCCGCGTTCTTCGGATTGGGCGGGGCCAAACTCAAGGCAAAATACAACAGCGCCCGCCAGTGGTTTCCCTACGGTGTCGCCGCCGACAACGGCTATACCCTCAACGAGGAGCTGCTCACCCGGCTGAACACCGCCGCCAATGTCATCACGACGGGCACCAGCACTCTCGGGGCCGACAGCACCGAGGTGCAGGCCGCGCAGACGGCACTGGACGATTTCTCCGCCTGCCTGGACGCGGTGCAAGCCGATGGCAGCAAGCAGGATCTGACCTCCCTGCCCTACTATCAGGGCAGCACGATGCACGCCCTCTATCAGGCCAACGAGGCACTTGGCGCTGCCATCGACCAGCTCTATGCAAAACTCCAGGAGCAGGCCGCGGACCCCATGAAGATGGGCGCGGTACAGGGCCAGTACGGCCAGTTCAACAGCGCCCAGACCATCCTCAGCAATCTCAATTACAATCAGGCCGTTACGGCCTATCAGAATGATACCAGCGGCTTTCCGGCAGCTCTGCTGAAAGGCCTGTTCGGGATCAAGGAGGTGGAGCCTTTCGCATGAAAACGATGAAATTCCTCGCCCGGCGCGTCAGCGCTCTGGTGCTGGTGGCCACTGTAGGGCTGACAGCCCTTGTGCCGGCCGCCTTTGCGGCACCGGCCAGCCTGCCGGACCTGCCCAAAGACCAATGCGTTGTGGACGATGCCAATGTCCTGAGCAGCAGCACCGTGCAGACCATTCAGGATCTGAACACCCAGCTGGATGCCAGCTGCAAGGGTGCTCAGATCGGCGTGCTGACCGTGGATTACACAGGCAGCGTCTCCACGGAGGATTACGCCGTGGAGGCCGCCAACACCTGGGGCCTGGGCAGCAGCTCTGAGAACAACGGTGTTCTCATCCTGCTGGTGATGCAGAGCCCCGAGTACGCCGACGGCGACTACTACCTGACCTGCGGCGACGGCTTCCGCAACACAACACTGGCCAGCCAGGCCAGTGCCATCGCCCAGACCATGGAGGATGACTTTGCCTCCCAGAACTACGATGGCGCCGTGACCACCTGTGCCCAGAACGTGGCCAACACCATTGCGGACCTCTATGGTGTGAGCCTCAGCGGTTCTACAACCAGTAATGTGGCTGGCGGAAATTACAATTATACCGACAATTACTACGAAGCCCCGGTGGCAAAGCCCGCTTTCTGGGAGACAGCCGTGGACGGCCTGTTCACCATCCTGGCCTACGGCATCGTCATCATTGCCCTGTTCTTCATGTTCGTGGTTCCTTTCGGCCACTCTGCAGGCTGGTACTGGGGCCCGTTCGGCTGGTTTGGCTGGCGGCACCGCCGTGGTCCCCGCCGCCCGCCGTATGATGATTTCGGCCCCGGTCCGGGTGGTTTCTATGGCCCCCGTGGCCCGCGTGGCCCCAGAGGCCCCCGGCCTCCGCGGGGCGGTGGATTCGGCGGCCCTGGAATGGGCGGCGGAAGTTTTGGCGGCATGGGCGGTGGACGCTCGGGCGGCAGCTTCCGTTCCGGTGGCGGCGGCTCGTTCCACTCCGGTGGTGGCAGCTTCCATGGCGGCGGCGGTGGACGCGGGCGTTAAACAAGCATGAAAAAACTCCTGCACAGATGTGCAGGAGTTTTTTCATGCAAGCGAAATTACTTGGTGCCGTAGATACGGTCACCAGCGTCGCCCAGGCCGGGGACGATGTAGCCGTTCTCGTTCAGGTGGTCGTCCTTAGCGCCCAGGTAGATATCCACATCGGGGTGAGCCTTGTGCAGGGCCTCGATGCCTTCCGGAGCGGCGATCAGGCCGATGAACTTGATCCGCTTTGCGCCGTGCTTCTTGATCTGGGTGATGGCGTCAATGGCGCTGCCGCCGGTAGCCAGCATGGGGTCCAGCACCAGCACATCACGCTCCGCGATATCCTGAGGCAGTTTGCAGAAATACTCCACAGGCTGCAGGGTCTGCTCGTCGCGGTACAGGCCAATAAAACCGACCTTGGCGGCGGGCAGCAGGGTGAGCATACCGTCCAGCATACCCATACCAGCGCGGAGGATGGGCACCAGAGCCAGCTTGCGGCCTGCCAGCACCTTGGTCTTTGCCATGGTGATGGGGGTCTCGATCTCCACCTCTTCCAGAGGCAGGTCACGGGTAGCCTCGTAGCACAGCAGGGTTGCGATCTCGCCCACGAGGTCACGGAACTCCTTGGTGCCGGTCTGCTTGTTGCGTAGAATGCTCAGTTTGTGCTGCAGCAGGGGGTGCTCAACGATCATGGGGGTCATAACAACACGCTCCTTAATTATTTTATATTAGGTTATGGGATCCTTGTTTTGTTCGCCCTCTGGGGGAGCTGTCACCGCAAGTGACTGAGAGGGCGTGGAATCAGCGATTTTCAATGGCCATCAGCTTGGCGATGCGCTTTTCGTGGCGGCCGCCCTCGAACTCGGTGTTGAGGAAGAGGTCTACCAGCTGGCAGGCGAGGCCGGGGCCGACGACGCGGCCGCCCATGCACAGGGCGTTGGCGTCGTTGTGGCGGCGGGTGTACTCAGCGCTGAAGCTGTCGGAGCAGCAGCAGGCACGGATGCCCTTGACCTTGTTGGCGGCCATGCTGATGCCCACGCCGGTGCCGCAGAAGAGCAGCGCCTTGCTGCACTCCCCCTTGACAACAGCGTCGCAGGCAGGCAGAGCCATGTCAGGGTAGTCCACGCTGGCGGTGCTGTGGGTGCCGAAGTCGATGTATTCCAACCCCAGCTCGTCCAGATGGGCCTTGACGGCCTCTTTCAGTTCAAATCCGCCGTGGTCGGCGGCAAGTGCGATGGGTTTCGTCATTGGTGTTGATCCTTTCCCTTTGTTGCTCACGTTTTTGCTTCTTCGGTCTTGGATGCTTCCGCCTCTGCAGCCAGACGCTCGGCGCGCTCGCGCTCGGCCTGGCTCAGGCGGTGATAATCCGGCAGCAGAGCCTCGGGCAGCACGGTCTCCCCGTGCCGGGCCATCTGCTTTGCCACCAGTGCCACGGCGGCGGCACGGCCTCCCCGCAAAGCGGGCGGCACGGCCAGCACACCGGGAATTTCGCCGTACTTATTATAGCACAGAGCAGCGCCATCACCAACAAAAAACAGGGGCTTTTTGCAATTTTCTACAAACTCGGCCAGGTCAGCCACGGCACGGGCGTCGTCGTCCAGCAGGCGCTCATGGGTCTCGAGGTCAAAGGCGGCGCTGTATACCTGCGCACGGCGGGCGTCCAGTGCACAGAGCACGGTGCCCTCGCCGGTGTGAGCAGCCGCCAGTGCTTCCAGCGTGGACACCGGGGCGCAGAGGGTCTCCCGGGGGAAGGCCAGCCCCTTGACCGCCGCCAGCCCGATGCGCAGCCCGGTGAAGCTGCCGGGGCCTGCATTGACGCCGTAGAGGTCGATATCAGCGCAGGTCAGATGGCAGAACTTGAGACAGTTGTCGATGAGGGGCATCAGGGTCTCGCTGTGGGTCATGCCCGCGTCGAGATAGCACTCGTAGAGCAGACGGTCGTCCTGCAGCAGGGCCACGCCCACCGTCTTTCCGGCCGTGTCCACGGCTAAGATGTTCATACCTCTACCCCCTCGATGGTGATCTTGCGGGTATTCTCATCCACTCGCTGGATGTCCACCCGGATGGGGTTTTCCAGTGCCAGCAGGTCGGCAAAATTCTCGCTCCACTCTGCCGCCACGATGGCCCCCTGATCCAGATAGTCATAGAACCCGGCCGCGCACAGATCGTTCTCGGTGGAAATGCGGTACAGGTCAAAGTGGGCCAGCGGGCGCGGCCCACGGTAGTAGTTAACAATGGCAAAAGTCGGGCTGCTGACCGGGTCGGTGCAGCCAAGGCCCTCGGCCAGGCCCTCGGTGAACGCGGTCTTGCCCGCACCGAGGCCGCCCGTATAGGCAATGAGCGCTCCCGGCTGGAGCACTCCGGCCATCCGCCTGCCCAGGGCCACGGTCTCGGCCCGGGAGTGGGTAATGAATTCAGACATAAATAACACCTCATACAAAAGGGGACGGCAGGTTTCTGCCATCCCCTAGTATAGTATACTTTTGCAAAAAGTGCAACGCTCAGGCCGCAAGGTCTGCGCTGAACATGCTGCGGTTGCTCTCCGGTACATGGAGCGCCGCCTGGCTGTTGCCGTAGAGCACTGCATAGGAAGCCGCTGCATGGGGACGTCGGCCGCCCTGCGCATGGTACCAGATGAGGTCATCCTCCCCATAAGTCGCCTTGGCGTGCTCCAGCGCCTGCCCGACATTCTGCCCCATGATGAGGTGATTGATGGTATCCCAAAGCATACTGCGGGAGTAGACGGTGTAGACGTTGTTGACGTAGCCGATGACCGCCTGTGCCCCGCCGGAGAGGAGGGCATCCGCCATGGCGTTGTCCTCGCTGCCATCCACGCCGAGGAACTCACAGGTCTCGGAGTAGACGATGGTGTTGGAAAGCTTGCCGCCTTTATAAGCATTGCGGAAGAAATCCGAGGTAACGCAGTACATCCCGTTGACCTTGATGACCCGGTGGGCCAGCAGATCGAAGCCGTAGCGGAGGTCTTTGCCAAAGGTGGACTCTTCCGTCAGCAGCATAATGGGCTCCGTGCGGGTGCGTTTGAGGAACTTGCCATAGCTGTAAGTGTAGTAGGAGCCATGGGCGCTCAGAACGCTGACATTATAGTTGCCCATCTTCTTGAGGTCGGCCACGGTGACATGAATGTTGATCTTGGTCTCCAGCCCCAGCGCCGACCAGAAGCCCTGCATATAGGAATAATACGGGAAGCGGGAACTGTTGATGGTGTTGTCAAAAGCGTAGTAAATCACTGCCGTGCCGAACTTTTCCACCGCCTGATTTTCGGTGCGGCGGAGCAGGGCCGCCCGGCTCTTCTGCATTTCAGCCCCCAGATCCGGCGGGAGCCGGAGCGGGAGGGCATGATCGGAAGCGGCTGTCTCTGTCTCGGCGTTTTCCTCGTCCAGCGTCTCATCCTCGGGTTCCGTGAGCAGGATACCGCCCAGCACGCCGCAGGGGTACCGGAAACTGACCATCCCGTTTTCTTCGTCGGTATAAATGGAGTCCTTTTCCACAAGGCCCTTGGCCGCCAGCGTGTCCAGCTGGGCCAGCGCCGCGTCTTTCCGGGCGTCGGTGTCCATTTCCTGATATTGTTCATTCTCGGTCAGAGCCATAACAGCGGCATCTGCCTGCTGCATCTCGGCTGCATCCGCCCGGGTGAGCGTCTGCTCTGCCGCTGCCGCGTCCACGGGCTGCTCCGCAAATGCAGCCGTCGGGAACACCGTGCTGACCAGTATCACCAGTGCGCAGAACGCGCACAACATGCGATGATGTTTCTGCTTCATCTTTTCTGTATCCTCCAGGAGAGCGCCGCCGGGCGGCGGTACTCTCTTTCGCGTCCAGAGAACGGCATCACGATCCGCTTTCGCCAATGTTTGCCGCCCTTTTGACGCGTTTCCCTATGCTCATTTTAGAGAGTCCCGGAAGCTTTGTCAAGCATTCCGCGCCGATTTTGCAAAGCTGTCACAGAGTGTGAAAAATCCGCGCCATCTTGCACAGAAATGCCCCCTGCTGTATAATAGTTGTGTATCTGGTTTTTGCAGTTTGCTCCCCGAAAGCAGTCCGCGGAAGCCATTTTGTAAGAAAGGCGGTGCTTTTTTGGAAAGCATTCAGCGATATTGGAAGCGTACCGATAAAACTTACCTGCTTCTGTGCATCCTGAGCAGCAGCTTTGCGGTGCTGGCCCTCTCCTCCTGGGCCGCTAAGCAGGGCAGCGGCTTTGCTCTGGACGATGTTACCGGGCAGATCGTGGGCGTAGGCGATTACCGCCGTGCCGTGGTGCAGGCAGGCGCGGCCGCCATTGGGCTGTGTGTTGCAGTTCTGCTCTCAAACATCGATTACCGGAGCCTCGTCAAGGTGTGGCCAGTTCACGTTGCCGTCACCTGGGGCATGGTGCTCCCCACCCTGTTCATCCGCAATGTGACCGTCGGCCCGCTGACCATTGGCTACAATGCAGGCGACACCGACAACTACTCCTGGTACAAGCTGGCGGCTTTACCCTCCAGCCCACCGAGCCGGCAAAGATCAGCTTCATCCTCACCTTTGCCATGCACCTGAACAATGTCCGCAGCCGGCTCAACGAGCCGAAGGAGCTGGGCAAGCTGCTGCTCCACCTCTTTGTGCCCATCGCCATCATCCACATCCAGGGTGACGACGGCACGGCCATCATCTACGGCATCATCGCCTGCTGCATGATGTTCTCCGCTGGCTTGAGCTGGAAATATATCATCGGGGCCATCTCGGCGGCGGCCGCTGCCGTGGCCGTGGCGTTCGGCTTTTTCAGCGATAAGATCGGCAAGGGCTACCAGTGGTACCGCATCCTTGCGGTCATCGACCCTGAAAACAAAACGGGCTGGGCCCCCAGCGAAACTGTCTGGAAGAACATCATCTACCAGCAGCAGCGGGGGGAGATTGCGTTGGGTTCCGGCGGCATCTTCGGCAACGGTATTTTCGGCGGCAGCTATTACAGCGTCCCCAACGCCCACAACGATTTCGTCCTCAGCTGGATCGGCAACGCCACCGGCTTCGTGGGCTGCTGTGTGGTGCTGGGCATCCTGTTTGCGCTGGTCTGCAAGACCTTTGCCACCGGTGCCCGCAGTGAGGATATGCTGGGCAGCTTCATCTGTGCCGGCATCGGCGGTGCTCTCATGGCGCAGATCGCCGTCAATGTGGGCATGAACCTCCGTGTCCTCCCCGTCATCGGTGTCACCCTGCCGTTCTACTCGGCGGGCGGTTCCTCGGTCCTGATGCTGTATATTTGTGTTGGATTAGTACTGAGCGTTTATATGCACAATACCAAAAAGCTGTTTGGGTGAGCTTGCGTCAAGTGTAAAGTTTTCGTGCTCTGCTTGACTTTTTTCCGGAATCGCATATAATAAAAGTAGGAATGAGAAAGAGGTTATTCAACTGAATCACCTCAAAAAGGAAAGACCCCCTCGGAGTTGCCGCTCCAAGGGGGTTCTTTATTTGCATCATTGATCCAACTAACGGTGCAATTCGTCTTGTAAATCAACCAAAGTCGTGGTAAACTGTGCTTTATCGCATTTTATTTACTCAAACTTTGGAGGTTTTTCATGAAACAGAACCGCATCCGGAAATGTCTGCGGGCGGCCGCGCTGGCTGTCGTGGCACTGATTCTGGTGCTGGCAGGCACCGTGTTCGCGCTGTGGCACAACGAGTTTGCCACACTGGGCTCGTTCCGCAAGCTGTCCGACCGGGACACTGCCCACCATGACGGTGCCGTCTACGAGCTGACCGTCTCCGGCGACTACTATTTCGATGATTTTCTCGCTCAGGGCGGTGCGTCTAATGACTCTGAGCTCATCTCGTTCGTCACGAAGAGCATCACCAAGGGCCTCATTCCGCTGCAGCTCAAAACCACGGATATCTCCTGCTCCGCTTTTACGGCGGACACGCAGAGCGGCGACCGGGTCTTTGGCCGCAACTACGATTTTTCTTCCACCAATACGGCCATCGTCTACACCAACCCCGGCAAGGGGCGCCATGCTTCCTACTCCACCGTGGACCTGCACTTCCTCAGCCTGGACCCGGACAAAGACGTGGAGGGCCTGGGGCATAAGCTCCTGACACTGGCCGCTCCCTATGCCCCGCTGGACGGCGTCAACGACGCCGGTGTGGCCTGCGGCATCTTCATGTCCTATCAGGGCGAGGGCAAGGGCACCCCCACCGACACCCAGACCGACAAGCCCGACCTCACCTCCACCACCCTGCTCCGGCTCATCCTCGACTACGCCGACTCGGTGGAGGATGCCGTAGCGCTGGTGGAGCAATACGATCTCCACGACTCCACCAACTGTGTGTTCCACTACATGGTGGCCGACTCCACCGGCCGCAGCGCCGTCCTCGAGTGGGTGGGTGCTGATGCCGACCACGACGCCGACGGCTCTCAGCGTCAGCTGAACGTCCTCTGGAACGACACCGACGCCCTCTCGGATTCCGCCGACTGGCAGGTGGTGACCAACTTCATCAAAACGCCGGACTACTACACCTCCCCCAACCAGATGCACGGTCTGGACCGCTACGAGCATCTGGCTGACCGTCTGCGTGAGACAAACGGCATCGTAGCCGACAAGGACGCCGCCATGGACCTGCTGGCCTCGGTGGGCCGCCGCACCTGGAACAACGACGACTCCAACAGCAACACCGTCCACAGCGTGGTCTACGACCTCACCGACAAGTCCGTCCTCTGGGTGGGCAACGAGCATTACGGCGAGGATGGGCATACATTCCGCTACAGCCTGCAAAAGTAAATTTTCAAAGCGCACAAAAACAGGAGCTGCACCCGTTTGGCGGGCACAGCTCCTGTTTTCATTTGCATTCTTTTTCTTTTTACTTCATCACAGCGCCGAGGTTTGCACTGGTGACGTAACGGGCATAGCGGCTCAGCCAGCCCGTTTTGATGTTGGGCTCCGGGGCAACATACTTGGCCTTGCGCTCGGCCAGGACCTCATCGGAGACTTCCAGCGTGATGCTGGCGTTGGGGATGTCGATGTGGATGATGTCTCCCTCCTCCACGAGGCCAATGGGGCCGCCGGAAGCAGCTTCGGGGCTGACGTGACCGATGGAAGCGCCGCGGCTTGCGCCGGAGAAGCGGCCGTCGGTGATAAGGGCCACGGTGGTATCCAGCTTCATGCCCGCCAGGGCAGAGGTGGGGTTGAGCATCTCCCGCATACCGGGGCCGCCCTTGGGGCCCTCGTAGCGGATGACCACCACGTCGCCCGGGACGATCTGGCCTGCGTAGATGGCCGCAATGGCGGTCTCCTCGCTGTTGAAGACGCGAGCCGGGCCAGAGTGCTCCTGCATCTCGGGAGCCACGGCGCTCCGCTTGACCACACAGCCGTCCGGTGCGATGTTGCCCCAGAGGATCTGGAGACCGCCGGTGGGGCTGTAGGGGTCGTCGATGGGACGGATGGCCTTTTCGTTGAGGATGTGGGCTCCCTGGATGTTCTCCCCAGCGTCTTGCCGGTCACGGTGGGCACATCGAGATCCAGCAGGTTCTTCTTGGCCAGCTCTGCCTGCACCGCAGCGATGCCGCCGGCGGCATACAGGTCCGGCATGTGGGTGGGGCCTGCGGGAGCCAGATGGCAGAGGTTCGGGGTGCGGGCACTGATCTCATTGAAGAGCTTCAGGTCCACAGGCACGCCTGCCTCATAGGCAATGGCCAGCAGGTGGAGGACGGTGTTGGTGGAGCAGCCCAGAGCCATATCGCAGGTCAGTGCGTTGCGGATGGAGCGCTCGTTGATGATCTGGCGGGCCGTGATGCCCTTTTTGACCATCTCCATAATGGCCATGCCAGAGTGCTTTGCCAGCTGCAGGCGCTTGGAGTAGACGGCCGGGATGGTGCCGTTGCCGGGCAGCGCCATGCCAATGGCTTCGCACAGGCAGTTCATGCTGTTGGCGGTATACATGCCGGAGCAGGAACCGCAGCTGGGGCAGCAGTTGCAGGTGCAGTCTTCCAGCTGTTCGTCGTTGATGAGGCCTGCTTTATAGGCACCCACCGCCTCGAACATCTTGGAGAGGCTGACCTCCTCGCCGCCGTAGGTACCGGCCAGCATGGGGCCGCCGGAGCAGACCACCGCAGGCACATCCATGCGGACGGCTGCCATGACCATGCCGGGCACGATCTTATCGCAGTTGGGCACCAGCACCAGGCCGTCCAGCTGGTGGGCCATATACATGGTCTCCACGCTGTCGCAGATCAGCTCGCGGGAAGCCAGCGAATATTTCATGCCCACATGGCCCATGGCGATGCCGTCGCACACGCCGATGGCCGGGATCAGGATGGGGGTGCCGCCTGCCATCTGGACGCCCGCCTTGACGGCGTCGGCGATCTTATCCAGATTCATGTGGCCGGGGACGATCTCGCTGTAGGCGCTCACCACGCCGATGAGGGGGCGCTCCAGCTCTTCCGGGGTGTAGCCCAGTGCATAAAACAGGCTGCGGTTGGGCGCGCGCTCCGCACCCTTGGTCACGTTGTCGCTTCTCATGGTTTGTTCCTCTTTTCCTTATAACAAAAGACCCCCTCCCAAAGGAGGGAGCCTTTCTTAGTTTTAAAAGCAGCTTTTGGCTGAACTCCTTCCGTCATCGCTTGCGCGATGCCACCTCCCTCACGGAGGGAGGCTTCATGCTGCGGTCAGACAAACGGCTCCCTCTTTGAGGGGGCTGTCGCCGCAGGCGACTGGGGGAGTTCATTACTTCTTCAGCCAGCTCATCATGCTGCGGAGCTCTGCACCGACTTTCTCGATGGGATGCTCTGCCTGCATCCGGCGCTCAGCCAGGAAGTGGACCTTGCGGCCGCCGTTGGGGCTCATCTCGGTCAGGAACTCGGAAGCAAAGGTGCCATCCTGGATCTCGGTCAGCACTTTCTTCATTTCCTTGCGGGTCTCAGCGGTGATGAGGCGCTTGCCGGTGCGGTAATCGCCGTACTCCGCAGTGTTGGAGATCGAGTAGCGCATCTTGGCAAAGCCGCCCTCGTTGATCAGGTCAACGATCAGCTTCATCTCGTGGCAGGTCTCAAAGTAGGCCATCTCCGGGGCGTAGCCCGCCTCCACCAGCGTCTCAAATCCCGCGTGGATCAGCTCGCACACACCGCCGCAGAGCACTGCCTGCTCGCCGAACAGATCAGTCTCAGTCTCCTCCTTAAAGGTGGTCTGCAGGATGCCTGCACGGCCGGCACCGATGCCGGAAGCATAAGCCAGAGCAATGTCCTTGGCCTTGCCGGTGTAGTCCTGCTCCACGCAGATCAGAGAGGGGCAGCCCTCGCCCTCGGTGTACAGGCGGCGCACGATGTGGCCGGGGCCCTTGGGAGCGATCATGATGACGTCCACGTTCTTGGGAGCGGTGATGGTCTTGAAGTGGATGTTGAAGCCGTGTGCAAAGGCCAGAGCCTTGCCCTCGGTCATGTAAGGAGCGACCTGCTTGTTGTAGATGTCAGCGCACAGCTCATCGGGGACCAGCATCATGACAACGTCGCCAGCCTTGGCAGCCTCTTCCACTTCCATGACCTTGAAGTTGGGGTGAGTCGCTGCGAACTCGGAAGCCTTTTTCCCAGTGGGCAGAGCCCTTGCGCAGGCCGACCACGACATTGACGCCGCTCTCGGCCAGGTTCTCAGAGTGGGCATGGCCCTGGCTGCCGAAGCCGATGATGGCGACGGTCTTGCCGTCCAGCACGCCGAGGTTGCAGTCGGAATCGTAGTATTTCTTGATTGCCATAAGAATGTTCTCCTTTTTTTCTTTTCGGATCGTTTTTCTATGATCGTTTTTTAAATAAAGGCTTATCGGGTGGGGCATTTTGTGCCCGGCAGCGGGAACTGTGCTTCCCGCACTTCCTGCGAGGGCTTCTGCATGTGCTGGTGCATCCCGCCCCGCTCCAGCGCAGTCACGCCGGTGCGGCACAGCTCCAGAATTTTATAGTCCTCAAACATTTTGAGGAACGCATCGATCTTTTCCGGCTTGCCGATGAGCTCAAACACCATGCTGTCCGGGGAAAGATCAATGATCTTGGCTTTGTAGATGCTTCCGACCTCCCGCAGCTCCGCGCGGTTGTGGACGTCAGCCTCTACTTTCAGCAGCAGCAGCTCCCGCTCCAGGGCTTTGTCGTGATCCAGCACAAAGACCTGCCGTGTGACTTCAAGGCGCTCGGTCTGCAGGATGAGCTGCTGGAGCTCTTTATCGGAGCCGGACACCGTGACGGTGATGCGGCTGACGGTCGGGTCGTTGGTGGCGGACACCGTCAGGCTGTCAATATTGAAGCCGCGGCGGCAGAACAGGCTGGACACCCGGGCCAGAACACCGCTCTGGTTGTCCACAAGCAGGCTGATGACCCTGCGCTTTCTGGTTTCCATTTCCGCACCCTCCTTATTTCATGATGATGTCGTTGATGTCGCCGCCGCCGGGGATCATGGGCAGGACTTTTTCGTCCTTGTCGATCATGCACTCGATCCATGTCGGCCCCTTCTGCTTGAGGGCGTCGGCAAACGCGGCCTGGAACTCCGGGAGATTGGTGCAGCGGTAGCCTTTCAGGCCAAAGCCCTCGGCCAGCTTGACGAAATCCGTCTTGCGGTGGGGGTCGGTCTGGGAGAAGCGCTTTCCATAGAACGTGGTCTGCCACTGGCGGACCATGCCCAGCACCTGATTGTTGAAGATGACCGTGATGATGGGCAACTCATAACTGACGGCCGTGCAGGCCTCGTTGAGGTTCATGTGGAACGAGCCATCGCCCGTGAACATGACTACCCGCTGGTCACGGCCCAGCGCCATCTGCGCGCCAATGGCCGCGCCGTAGCCAAAGCCCATGGTGCCCAGGCCGCCGCTGGTGATAAAGCCGCGGCTCTTGGCGTGGCGCAGGTACTGCGCCGCCCACATCTGGTGCTGGCCCACGTCGGTGACATACACGGCCTCGGGGCCGCACTGGTTGCACACTTCGCCGATGACCTGATGGGGCATCAGGCGGGTGGGGTCGGACACCGGGTGGTAATCCTGTGCCTGCCACTCGCGGATCATGGCCATCCAGTCGGAGTGCTTCTTTTCCTCGATCTGGGGGAGCATGGCGTTGAGGACGTAGGCGGCATCGCCGGTGATGGAAAGATCCACATCCACGTTCTTGCCCAGCTCGCTGGGGTCAATGTCGATCTGAATGATCGTTGCGTTCTTTGCAAAGGTCTTGGGGTTCAGAGCCACACGGTCCGAGAAGCGAGTGCCCACCGCGATGAGGACATCACAATCCGCCACGGCCCGGTTGGAGGTGTAGCAGCCGTGCATTCCCACCATACCGATGTTCATGGGGTCGCCATAGGGCACGACGCCTGCCGCCATCAGGGTGTAGGTAGCGGGGATCTCCGCCTTATGGATGAGGTCGCGCAGGGGCTGGCAGGAGGCCGCCGAGCGGACGCCGCCGCCGAAGTAGACCAGCGGGCGCTGTGCGCCGTTGATGATGTCTGCCGCCCACTTGACCTGCTCCGCATCAAAGGTGGTCACCGTGCGGATGGGCTCCGGCTTTTTGGAGGTAAACTCGCAGACCGCCGCGGTCACGTCCTTGGGGATATCCACCAGCACGGGACCCTTGCGGCCGCTCTGTGCAATGCGGAACGCGGCCCGCATGGTGTCGGCCAGGTCTTCCACCCGGCGCACCGTGAAATTGTGCTTGGTAATGGGCATCGTAATGCCCTCAATGTAAGCTTCCTGGAAGCCGTCCTTGCCCAGACCGCTGGTGACAACGTTGCCCGTAAAGGCCACCATGGGCACGGAATCCATGTAGGCCGTGGCAATGCCGGTGACCAGGTTGGTAGCACCCGGGCCGCTGGTGGCCAGCACCACACCGGTGCGGCCCGTTGCGCGGGCGTAGCCATCCGCTGCATGGGCCGCGCCCTGCTCGTGGGCTGTCAGCACATGGGTGATGCGGTCGGCGTTCTTATACAGCTCATCGTAAAGGTTGAGCACCGCACCGCCGGGATAGCCAAAGATGGTCTCCACGCCCTGCTCACAAAGGACCTCTACAAAAATCTGTGAACCATTCAACTGCATGGTGTGTTTCTCCTGTTTCCTGTTCCCTCATGACATACACTTCCAAAGAAAGTGCTTTTACACGTCATTTTTTTCGATCTCTCGGCTTTTTTGAACGTTGGGTCAATTATACTATAAATCGGGCCGTTGTCCAGCGACGATTTGTAACGTGAGTCACCGCAAAGATGAAGATAATTGAACACCATCTTGCGCGGTGCCAAAAGTAGCGATATAATTTGAAAAAGAAAAGAGAGGGAACAACGATGACATTACGTGAATGGAACGCCCGCCTGCACGGGCTTGTGGTATTTCGTGCCCTGCTGGAGGACCCGGTGGTGGCAAAACTCGTCGATTTAACGGACCGGATGGCCTCCGGCATGGGCCTGGTGTGCGACGCCGCGGCCGCCTTTGAGGCTGCCCTGTTTGAGCACACCCCCAACTGGAGCGATTATCTTTCCAACGCCGTTCTGGAATCGGAGACCATCTGCGTGCGGCAGGCGGCTGCCGGACAGCTCTCCCCCGTTTTGCAGAGTGCGCTGGACAGCGAGCTGGCCTTTCTGCAGGCGCTGTGCGGTCTGACACTGGACAAACTGTTCCAGACCGCTTATTCAGAGCAGAGCCAGCGGCCGGAGCTGGCTTTCCTGCCCCGTTGGGAAACGCGGGAGCTGGACCTTGCCGCCGCATATACCCAGCGGATGAGCGAGGTGGGCAAAAAGGGCTACGGCATGTTTGCCAAGCACCATGTTTTCACCGTGGAGAACGGTCAGCTGGTGCCGGTCAAGTATCCGGACCCCCAAAAGCTCTCCGAGCTGCCCGGCTACGAGCAGGAGCGGGAAAAGGTGATTGCCAACACCCGGGCTCTGCTGACCGGGATGCCTGCCAACAACGTGCTGCTCTACGGCGACGCGGGCACCGGCAAATCCAGCACCGTCAAAGCCATCTGCAATGAGTTTGCCGCCGAGGGCCTGCGCCTGGTGGAAGTCAAGAAAAATCAGCTCTACCAGATCCCGGACCTGATGGACAAGCTGGCCGCCAATCCGCTCAAGTTCATCCTCTTCATTGATGACCTGAGTTTTACTGCCAACGACGACAATTTCGCCGCCCTGAAGGCCATTCTGGAGGGCAGCGTCTGCGGCCGAGCCCAGAACATCGCGGTGTACGCCACCTCCAACCGCCGCCACCTCATCAAGGAGACCCTGACCGACCGCACCGGCGACGATATCCACGAAGCCGACACCCGGCAGGAGCTCATGAGCCTCTCGGCCCGGTTCGGCCTGACTGTGACCTTCCAGCGGCCGGAGAAAGCACGCTTTGAGGCCATCCTCACCGAGCTGGCCAAGCAGCACCACATTGAGATGCCCCACGACCAGCTCCTGGTCAAGGCCGAGGCTTTCGCCATCCGGGCCGGCGGCCGCAGCCCCCGCGTGGCCAAGCAGTTCATTGAACAGTGCGAGTCCGGTGTCCAGAAATAATTGGATCTGATATCAGAAAAGCGCCCGTGCAGTTTCCCTCTGCACGGGCGCTTTTGTGTCTGCTTCAGCTCAGCCGGTTCAGCCGGACTGCCACATAGGGGTCCGGGAGTTTGAGCTCATCGGCCAGGTCTTCCTCGCTGGCGTATTTTTCTGCCGCGATGCCCACCAGCACGCTGCAGGTATCGAACCGCCCCTCCGGGGAGAGGGCCGTGATCTTTGCCTCACCGTCCGCGACCGCGGTCACCACGCCGTTGGGGTCCACGGTGGCCACACCGGGGTTCGAGCTCACCCAGGTGATGGGGACGCTCCCGCCGCTTTCCAACGCCACAGAGGCCGTCAGAGTCTCTTTGCTGCCCACCGTTTTAAAGAGCAGGTCCTTCTTGTTCAGCGTCACACGGCCAATGTCCGAAGTGACGGTCACGGTACACCGCACGGCCTGTCCGTTGGAAGCCAGCGCCGTGATGGTGGCACCGCCGGTTCCCTGTGCCGTCACCAGACCGTTTTCATCTACCGTAGCCACCTCCGGGTTGGAGCTCAGCCACTGGTAAACATAAATAAAGGAGTGGTCATTGTTGATGAGCTTCAGCTGTTTTGTGGGGTGGAGATCATCGTATTTCAGGGCAAAGCTCAGGCTGCTCTGATCCAGAGCCGGCTTTTTGGCCTCGCCCCCCGCGCTCTCCTTGGTCACCGTCACCTTGCAGGCTGCCCGGTCCCCTCGGTCTGAGATGGCCGTAATGGTCGCGGTACCCGCGCTCCGTCCGGTCACCTTGCCGTCGCCATCCACCGTGGCCACGGTGGGGTTGGAGCTCATCCAGACGATGAAATAATAATCGCTGCTGCTGCCGGTGTAGAGGTAGGCTCTGGGGCGAGGGTCTTCCTCCGTGATCTCCAGGTCCATTTCCGTCACTTCCAGCTCCAGCCCTTTGCTGCCCGGCTGGGGTGCGGGAGCCGCCTGGGCCATCAGCCCGGAAGCCAGCAGCACCCCGCTAAGGGCAAGCGCCGCCAGAAGCCGCCCAGTTTTCTGCATCGTATGTCTCATCGGGTCGTCTTCCCTCCTGTCATCCGTTTTGCTGTTTGGATAAGATGCCGCACGCATGTCATTTTTCAGTACAAATTCTCCCACTTACAGCTTATTTTACACGCGGGGGAAGCAAGGGTCAAGTTTTTCGGCGCAAATGTCACAAACTCGACGTGGCTTTTGGTGAGCTCACCAAAAGTTATTATCCTTTTTTGTGCAAAAAGAGACCGCCGCACCTTTCCGGATGCGGCGGCCGTTGCGGGAACTTGCAGGAATGAGAAAATCGCTTAATAGTTGTGCTTTTTCAGCTCAAAGAAGCTCTGCGGGTGTGCGCAGACCGGGCACTTGAGGGGAGCAGACTTGCCGATATAGGTGTAACCGCAGTTGCGGCAGATCCACACCTGCTGCTCCTCCCGGGCAAAGACTTTGCCATCCTTGAGGTTGGCGGCCAGCTCACGGTAGCGCTCTTCGTGCTCTTTCTCGATCTGGCCCACCATGGTGAACAGGGCAGCCAGCTGGTTGAAACCCTCTTCCTTGGCCTCTTTGGCCATGCGGGGGTACATGTCGGTCCATTCGTCATGCTCGCCGCCCGCGGCCAGCTCCAGGCAGGTCATCACATCCGGCATCTCGCCGCCGTTCAGGGCCTTGAACCAGAGCTTTGCGTGCTCTTTCTCATTGCCGGCGGTCTCCTCAAAGATGGCGGCCAGCTGCTCATAGCCTGCCTTTTTGGCCACCGAGGCAAAGAACGTGTACTTGCTGCGGGCCATGCTCTCGCCTGCAAATGCTTCCATCAGGTTTTTCTCGGTCTTGCTGCCTTTCAGTTCCATGGTACTCTCCTTTGTTCCGGTATCTCTATTCCGGTATATCGCGTGTGCGGAGAAGGGATCCCCTCTCCGGCTCATTCTATGTTTCTCTGGGAGTATTGTACCACAAGATCATGCAATAATCAAGAATCATTCCTATTTATGGCCTGCCAAGAATTTTCTTTTGTTTTTAGCCATTATGCTGTTTGAGGGCACAGACAGCCAGGCTCAGGGCACTCCAGGCGGCCTGATACATCAGCACCATGACTACCGACAGCATCCCGACGCTGCCCGCGTAGGTCAGCAGCACCCCGATGGCCACCGAGAACCACACCGACACCAGCTGTACCGTGGTGGCAGTCGTCTCGGCGTTCTGGGCCTGCTCTGCGGCCCGCAGGCCGCCGGTCAGGCTGGCAAAGCCCTGGGTGTGGATCATACAGCAGGTCTCCGCGTTTTCCGCCGCCGGGGCTGCCTGTTCGGCTGCCGCAAGGGAGGTGCACTGCTCCTGATCCAGCAGGACGACCATCCCCTCGGGCAGGTGGTAGGCGTCGGTGATCTGCCGTGCCGTCAGGCTGGGGTCCTGACAGGACACCAGCAGCTGGATGTTCTCCTTCTGGAGCTGTTCCAGCCCACGGGCCGCATTCCGCCCGCCCACATACCGGAGCACGAACATGGCGTGCAGACTGCCGGAGACGGCCAGATACAGGATCTGCAGCGTGCCGTTCTGGGAGTGCTTCTGCTCGTATTCCAGTTCAGGCAGGGGCACGCCCTCCCGCTCCATGTACGCCCGGTTGCCAATGAGGACGCGGTTGTTATCGCACCAGGCCGCAAAGCCCAGGCCCCGGTGCACTTCCAGGTCCTTGATCGGGTAGAGGATATCGGTGCGGTCCTCAATGATCTGCCGGAACAATCCCCGCAGCGCGGCGCAGCTCTGGTTGAGCACGCTGGCCGAATAGAGGATGGCCCGGTCGATGCGGCCGCCCTTGAAGATGCGGATGTCCTCCAGCATGACGCTGTCCGGCGTGAAAGAGCTCGTCGGCGTCGGCCTGCACCGTGTCCACGCCGCCCAGCTCTTCCACCGCTGCCCAGCCCGGGATGACAGCACCTGCCGCCGCAGCGGTCCTCTGCAGCCGCAGGGAGGCCACACCTGCCACCAATGTGGAGGAGAGGGGCGCGCCCATGCAGAGCACGGCGGTCAGGGCCGCCGCGCCGCCGCTGACGCCGCCGCCAAACAGCAGGAACACCAACCCGGCCAGCACACCGGCAGCCAGCAGGATGTACGCGGTCTTCCGGGCACGGCGCTCACTGGCCCGCGCCCCAAAGCTCTGCTCCACCAGCTTTTCGTCCCAATCGGTGGGGCGGCTGAGGAGGATCCAGGGGTCTTTCTGGTCCAGACTCCGGGAGAGCATCCGGATCAGGTCTTTGTCTTTCACCCGGTAAGCGCCCCGGTGCTCCGGCTCGCTCATGGCCAGATCATAGCCGCCTTTCACGGCAGCCAGCTGCACCCGGCTGCCCAGCAGGGCCATAAACAGGCCCAGTGCCGCGATGCCGGAGAGGATCGTAAAGCTGGAAGTCTGGTAGCTCTGGGCGTTCAGCAGGGCGACGACCGCCTCCAGCAGGGCCGCACAGGCGGCCAGCGCGGGCATGGTGTCGCTGCTGGGGCGTCCATCCTTTTTCAGGCCCAGCAGACCGTCCCGCAGCACGGGGGCCGCCACGGCCATGGCCGCCGCCAGGAACAGCAGGTTGGCGGCATAGAACGCCGCCGGGGCCACTACAGGGTCCAGCGCTGCCAGCGGAGCCAGAAGCCCTTCTGCCACCAGTCCAAAGTGGAGCAGCACCGCGGCCAGGATACCGCCCAGCACACAGCGCAATGTAAGGGCTGCGCCCATCTTGCGCAGCTTTTCGCCGACCTCTTCCGGGGTGGCGGGAGCCTCCTCGCTTGCCGGCTCTGCCTCGGCTGCCGGGGTCCCCTCCACAGGCACTTCTGCCGTGGATGCTTCCGCAGCCGGAGCGGCCTTGAGGGCCTCCACCGGCGGCTCTTCCGAAGGATTGCCCTCGTTGTCCAGCCCGATGAGCGGCAGGCTCATGCTGTCGTCCGGGCCGGGAGCCGTTTCCCGGGTGGGTGCCTTCACTTCATCATCGGCTTTCCCAAAGAAGCGGAACGCCGGGATCTCCGTCGTCTTCTCCTTGCCGCTCTCCGGCTCTGCCGCAGTTTCCATGCGGGGTGTCGGCTGGGGTGTCACCGGCGGCTTTTCCAGAGTTTTCTCCGGCTCTGCAGGAGTTTTGGGCGGCTCCGGAGCCGCCTTGTCCTCTGCAAACACCAAACCGGTCAGGGGGCTGGCAGGCAATGTCTCCGTCTGCTTGGGTGCAGACTTTGCAGGCGCTTTCGGCTCGCCAAAGAGCATGGCTTTCAGCTCTTTCATCTCCTCGTCCTCCCGCTGCTCCATGGCACTGCGGGACGCAGCCGGCTGATCGAGTTTCTGCTTTTTCGTTTCATTACTGGGTGCCGGAGCGGTTGCCTTGTTCTCCGGTTTTTCTTTCTTCACCGGCTCCGCGGGCTTTGCCGGAGCCGCAGGCTTTTCCGGTTCTGCCGGTTTCACGGGCTCCGGTGCGGGCGCTTCCGGTTTTGCAGGCTCCTGCGGTGCCTTTTCCGGCGTGGCAGGTACCGTCTGCTTTTTCGGCTCGCATGACCGGCTGTTCCGCAGCAGCCTCTTCCGGTTCCAGCACCAGTTCCAGATCGGCCTGAGGCTCCTCGGCGTCATCCCCCAGAACAATTTCCCCCCGTGTGGGCGGCAGCTCCAGCCCGCGCTCCGCCGGTTCCTTTGTTTCCGATTCCGGCTTTTCGCGGTGGAACAGCCCCCGAACAGCCCGCGTTTGGGCGGCGTTTCCTCTTCTTCACGGCGGCTCATGGCCTCCGGTACCTGCGCCACGCTGGTGCTGAAGAACGTGCGGAATTTCTCTGCCTCGATTTCTTTCTGCGTCAGCTCTTTGCGGCGCTCATCCTCTTTTGGCATCCTTGTCCCTCCCTGTTTTTTGGAGTCCACCTGCTCAGGCGTTTTTGGCGGCACGCTGCGACTGGATCTCATACATGATGATGCCCGCCGCCACCGAGACATTGAAGCTGTCCACACCGGTGCCCTCGGCAGCCATATCCAGCCGCACCACACCGTCGCAGAGCTTCTTTACCAGCTGGGATACCCCGCTGCCCTCGCTGCCCATTACCAGTGCAATGGGACCGGTGAGGTTGTTCTTGCGCAGCGGCACACCGTCCATATCGGCGCAGTAGACGAACACGCCCTGCTCTTTCAGGCGGCGGATGGTTTCACCGATGTTCGCTACCCGGGCCACGGGCAGGCGCTCGGCCGCGCCCGCGCTGGACTTGATGACGGTAGGCGTCACGGACGCGCCGCCCCGCTTTGGGATGACGATGCCGTGGGCACCGCAGAGCAGTGCGCTCCGCATCACCGCGCCCAGATTGTGGGGGTCCTCAATGCCGTCGCTCAGCACCAGGAACGGGGGCTCGCCCTTGGCCTTTGCAGCCTCCAGCAGGTCTTCCACCGTCACATACTCGATCTCACTGGCAAACGCCGCCACGCCCTGGTGGCTGTCCGTACCGGTCATCAGCCGGAGCTTGTTGGGGTTCACCCGCTTGACGGCAGCGCCCACTTCCTTGGCCATAGCGGTGTAGTAGGCCGCCACAGCCGGGGCCATGCCCTCGGCCAGCAGCACGGTATCCACGCCGGAACCGCTCTTGAGCAGTTCGGTCACGGGGTTTTTGCCGTAGACCAGGCTCTCGTTCTTGGCTGCTTTGGGCTGCTCGTCCGTATTACGGCGGGGACGGCGCGGGGTATTTTTTTCTTCCATGGGTCGTTCTCCTCTCAATTTCTATGGAAAGACGCTTCCTGCATCTGAAAGTTTCCCGTTTTTGTGACAGAATCCGATATTGATTCATCTTGAAGTATAACATAAGCGGACTTTCGGTTTTTGCCATAGAATTGCGGTTTTTTCTTCCAGAGAATTTCCCGCTTCCCCCCAAGACGCCTCGCCCGGGTATAAAGAAGTGTTGCCAGCTCCCGGGCAAAATATCCGTCCCATTTCCGGGCGGTGATGTTTTCCACAAAAAGCCCTGTATACAGGTTGTAAAAAGGGTCCTGTTTTTTCCACAAGTTGAAAACCCTGTGGAGAACGTGCAAAAGTCCAGCGCTGACGCCTCTTTTTTAGGGTGGATTTCCACACTTTCCACGGAGTTTTCCACAAACCGTTCTCGACAAGAGGAAAACCACTCGTACATTTTGTAATTTTCAAGTCAGAATTATGACAAATTTTTAACTCAGTAGTTGTCTGCTTTTGCTTTTTTTTCTCCAATATCAAAATGACGAATGTGGATTTGTGTTGAAAATCCACCCCGTTCCAAATGCCGAATTTCCCTCACTGAATGTTGTCAAAACCAGTCGTAAATGTTGCATCATCGCTGCATTCAGCTCCTGCAGTGATTTTTCCGGTGTCCCTGCTCTGCACAAGAAAAAGTGCCGCTGCCAATGCGTCCCGTGTTTGTGGAGAAAAACCTCCGCTTTGGATTGATTTTATCAGATGTTTGGGGTATACTTAACTTACGAGTTCGTTAAACCATGTGCAAAAGCGCGTGTGGATACGACACGACCCCGATAAATTTTGGAGGTAATAATAATGTTGGTAAATGCAACCGAAATGCTCATCAAAGCCCGCGATGGCCACTACGGTGTGCCTCAGTTCAACATCAATAACCTGGAGTGGACCAAGGCAGTTCTGACCGCCTGCGAGGAAATGAAGAGCCCCGTCATTCTGGGCGTCTCCGAGGGTGCCGGCAAGTACATGACCGGCTTCAAGACCGTCGCCGCAATGGTGGACGCAATGGTCGATTCGATGGGCATCACCGTTCCGGTCGCCCTGCATCTGGATCACGGCACCTACGAGGGCTCCAAGGCCTGCGTTGAGGCCGGCTTCTCCTCCATCATGTTCGACGGCAGCCACTACCCCATCGAGGAGAACGTCGCCAAGACCACGGAGCTGGTCGCTCTGGCACACTCCAAGGGCATGAGCATCGAGGCCGAGGTCGGTTCCATCGGCGGCGTCGAGGACGGCGTTGTGGGTGCCGGCGAGATCGCAGACCCCGAGGAGTGCGCAAAGATCACTGCTCTGGGCATCGACTTCCTGGCTGCCGGCATCGGCAACATCCATGGTGTCTACCCGGCAAACTGGAAGGGTCTGGACTTCGAGGCTCTGGATCGCATCCACAAGGCCACCAATAACATTCCTCTGGTCCTGCACGGCGGCACCGGCATCCCCGACGAGATGATCGCAAAGGCAATCAGCCTGGGCGTTTCCAAGATCAACATCAACACCGAGTGCCAGCTGGTCTTCGCAGAGGCCACCCGTAAGTACATCGAGGCCGGCAAGGATCAGCAGGGCAAGGGCTTCGACCCCCGCAAGCTGCTGGCTCCCGGCGCTGCTGCCATCGTGGACAAGTGCAAAGAGAAGATCGAGCTCTTTGGCTGCGCAGGCAAGGGCTAAGCCAAAGCTTGTATCGTAACCGGTACACCACCCAATAAAGTATGCGGCCCCGCCGCACTGTTATGCACAGTGCAGCGGGGCCGCTTTTTGCTTTTTGCTTATTTTATTTCCAGAGCTTAACGTCCCACAAAATCATTTCCGCCCACCCTTATTCAGACCGTAGTGCCAGTACGAAATAGTCGGTTCAATTATAATATAGTCCGCCCCTGTAATGTCCACTTCAAACTTAATCGTATCTTTTGTTTTGCGCTGAACCATGTCTGAAGTCGCAACCAGTTTATCATCTGCGTAAACTTTAACCAATCCCCACTCACTTTCAGTACTCGTATACGGGTTTCCGCCTATATCTTTGTACGGATTCAAATTCATGGTCAACTTCTTATATTTTTGGTCAGTTAAATATTCTACTTTTGCGCTCAGCACCGTTGCAGAATTTGTTTCCCTCGACCAACTGCCCGCTCGAAATACAGAATAATTCACGCCCCGTACGTAAACATTTCCAAACGGATCCTCTGGTGCAACGTTATTCCATGCAATTTTCCCGTTCAGCGGATTCAAATCAGACAACGGAACAGAACCATCACGGTTCGGTGTCCCACCACCAGACACTCCATCACAACCGGTCAATGCTGTCATAGTGCAAGCCGCACCTGCAATACCTAGCACTTTCAAAAAACTGCGGCGATTGATTTTCTTCATCATGATTCACCTCATCTGATATACTGTTTTTCTCTGGGCATCCAGTAGGATGCCCTCTTGTTATTTTTTTTTAGTATAGATAATATTTATCTAAAAGTCAATAGACGGATTCCATCTAACCTATCCTATTATGCAGGGAGGTTAGGTACTATGAAGAATCGACTGAAAGACCTGCGCGAAGATCATGATTTTACCCAGCAGATGGTTGCCGAAAAAATCGGCATTACCCAGCGTAAATACAGCTATGTAGAAACTGGAACGCAGCAACTGACCGCGGAACTTCTGGTGCCGCTTGCACAGCTATATCATGTAAGTATTGAT